>OASZ01000172.1_pt1 | contig 90600 bp, 73 predicted proteins | sample 1501241 | NCBI WGS metagenome assembly OASZ01 (sample SAMEA2579926, study PRJEB22360) | human gut metagenome | biome: human gut; feature: human-associated habitat; material: faeces | place: Denmark | collected 2008/2010 | reverse complement strand
CCTGACAGTCACTGGATTCCAGAGTTCCTGCCATGGCCGGTTTCTTGATCTCCATCTTTATTTCCTCCTATTTTTAACGATGTCTTTTCAACATCTTTTTGTTACCCCCGCATCTGTGCAAAAGCATTTTCAAACGGGCACTGCCACACATTTTCCAGATCATTTTGAATCAGGAAAATATGTGGCACTGTGTGTTTATACTCAGGTCTCCCGCGCTGACGCGCTCATTACATTATATCACTTTAAGCCTTTTCTTGCACGGTTATAATTGATCAGACAGCCTGCTTTTACGATCTTTCTTTCATCTGCAGTCATATCTGCCACGTACAGACTGATCTCTTTTACCGCCTTGGTATCTGCATTGATCACATAAGCCTTAATGTCTTTTAAATCACCATCCAGTGCTGCTTTTGCACCTGGAACGTAGATATAGTCTCCTACTTCAAACTCAGGCTCTTCTACCATCTGAAATGGGATCATTCCCCAGTTCATTACATTAGAACGATAACGCTTGGTTGCGTATTCTTTTGTGATGTTTGCAAGTCCGCCGATGACTCTCTGGCAGCTTGCAGCCTGTTCTCTTGCAGAACCATCACCAGGCTTTACAGCATAGATCATGCTTCCGATCTCTGTTTCCATTTCATTTACATTTTCCTGACCGGAAATGGTATGGATGGCATCAAATACCCCATTCAGGTCTGCATCTAACTCTGATGGCTTCTGTCCTGCTGTTCTTGCCTTCTCTAATTTGTCTACTGCCTTGCTCTTTCCTACGTATTCAGGATCTCTTCTGGATAATGTAAACTCAGCCAGTCCCAGTGGATTGGAACGATAGGAGGAGGTTTCACCAGATGGGATCAGTTCATCCGTGGTAGTTACTTCATCCATGATCTTGGAGCATACCTTTAAAAGGATATTATCAGTTAACGGACTCATTTCCGGCCAGTCCTTAATATTTGGGCCATATACCAGACTGTCCTCCTCATGGGCTGCATTGTAGCCATTGTATACACGGCGGTCATAAACAGTCTTATCAAAATCGTGTTCAGGAACATCGCCCCAGCAGTCTAAGTCTGTAGCTGGTGTAAGGATACCGCCGTTTGCTGCGGTTGCTGCAATAGAACGTGCATCCATTAAGGCTACTGCAGACATCTGGCCATTTCCTGGCTTGCTGCCTTCCCTGTTCGGGAAGTTTCTGGTTGTATGACGGATACTTAATCCATTGTTGCAAGGTGTATCGCCGGCGCCAAAGCATGGTCCGCAGAATGCAGTTCTGATAACAGCGCCTGCTTCCATAAGCTCTGCTATAAATCCCTTTCTTACCAGATCGATAAATACAGGCTGGGAAGATGGATATACAGCCAGTGAGAATTCTCCGTCTCCACAGCTCTTTCCCTTTAATGCATGGGCTGCTTCTACTACGTTGGTAAAGTTACCGCCTGCACAGCCTGCGATGATTCCCTGCTGGACTCTTAAACGTCCGTTTTCAATTTTATCAGTCAGTGTAAATGGTGCTCTTCCGCCGCTGACTTTCTCTGCTTCTTTTTCTACACTTCTTAAAATATCACCCAGGTTTGCATTTAACTCATCGATCTCATATGTGTTGCTTGGGTGGAATGGAAGAGCGATCATTGGCTTAATGGTACTTAAATCCACGTAAACACAGCCATCATAGTAAGCTACATCTGCAGGATTTAATTCTTTGTAATCATCACCTCTGCCATGAGCTGTTAAAAATGCCTTTGTATCTTCATCAGTGCGCCAGATAGATGTTAAGCAGGTAGTTTCTGTTGTCATAACATCTACACCGTTTCTGTAGTCTGTTGTCATGGAAGCAACACCAGGTCCTACAAATTCCATTACTTTATTCTTTACATAACCCTTCTTGAATACTGCACCGATAATGGAAAGTGCCACGTCCTGAGGTCCGATACCAGGTCCCGGCTTTCCGGTAAGGTAAATTGCAACAACGCCTGGATAAGCTACATCGTATGTATCACATAACAGCTGTTTTACCAGCTCGCCGCCGCCTTCGCCAATGGCCATAGTTCCTAATGCACCATAGCGGGTATGGGAGTCAGATCCTAAGATCATACGTCCGCAGCCTGCATGCATTTCACGCATATACTGATGCATAACTGCAATGTGAGGTGGAACATAGATGCCGCCATACTTCTTTGCTGCGGAAAGACCAAACATGTGGTCATCTTCGTTAATGGTTCCGCCTACTGCGCAAAGGGAGTTATGACAGTTGGTCAGTACATAAGGAACAGGGAATTTCTCCATTCCGGAAGCTTTTGCTGTCTGGATAACCCCTACGAATGTGATATCGTGGGATGTCATTGCGTCAAATTTAAGCTTTAAATGCTCCATATCTCCTGAAGTGTTGTGAGCACTTAAAATAGAACAGGCCATAGTGCCTTTCTTTGCTGTTTCTTTATCTGCAGCTTTTCCTGTAAGAGCCTGTACCTTTGCTCCTTCAGACTCAGGTACGATCTCGGTGCCGTTTACAAGATAAATTCCTTCATCATATAACTTTACCATAATGTTTCTTCTCCTTTTATCCCATGTCCATGTCACCATCAGGTGACATATCCATTTGCTATGTTCTAACTATACACCCCTTTACTTTTATAGGCAAATACTATATATATAATAACAGATATACATTTTTACCTATGTGATGGATATGAAGGAGTTTTTCCCTATGACAAGCCGTGAACTAGAATACATTAAAACTGTAGCCGATGAAAAAAGCATCTCTGCAGCCGCCAGAAAACTTTATATTACCCAGCCTTCCTTAAGCCAGTCTTTGCAGCGGATCGAAGAAAACCTGGACGCCCATCTTTTCAACCGGACACCTTCCGGACTGACCCTTACTTATGCAGGAAAACGCTGTTATCAGATGGCCTGTCAGGTTCTTAAGATCTACAGCGATTTTGAGACGGAAATAAGTGACATAAAGCAGTTAAAATCCGGACGGATCGTTATGGGAACGACCAACCATCTGGGAACCGTCATTCTTCCTAAGATCCTGCCGGAATTTAAGACAAACAGTCCCTCTATTGAACTGGATATCCGCGAAGATAATACTGGAAAGCTGGAAGAACAGGTACTTACAGGTGCTATGGATTTTGCCCTGCTCCATGCTCCAAAGCTGGCGCCAAATCCATTATTGGATTATGAATTTTTATCAGAAAACCCCTTTGTGATCGCACTGGCCAAGGGACATCCATTGATCCAGAAAGCAAAAGAAAAACCGGGCTATCCATTCCCGGTCTTAGACGTGCGTTTATTAAAAAATGAACCATTGATCCTTCTTCATCCACAACAGCGCATCCGCCACGTATCTGACGCTATTCTTGCAAAAGCCAGGATTACCCCTAATATCGTCCTGATATTGAAAAATTATGAAACAGCACAGCATCTGGCCGGTCAGGGCATAGGCATTACCTTTTTGCCTATGGAATATGCTGCCCTGACCTCCGCTGACCATCCGCCGGTACTTTTATCCATTGACGAGTCCTACAGCCCCAGCTGGGATCTGAGTATCGCCTCCTTAAAAGGCGGATTTTTATCCAGGGCGGACCAGTATTTCCTTGATCTGGTGCGACAGAAATTTTCACAGCCACTAAAAAGCAGCATTTGACACCCATCCTCCAAAATGTTCTCCCGGAAACTTTCTGTGCCCGATTTTGTGAGAAGATTTTTGGTCAGTTGTACCCAAATTTCTGAGGCGTACGTGGTGCGTACGGTGATGAAATCCGGGTGCGACTGGCAAAAAATCGGCCACAAAGACAGATGCAGGATGTACTAATCCCGTAAGATGCGGATTTAAGTGTGCAGGAGCAGGGATCATACTTCGATCTCAATATTATATTTCTTCATCCAGTAATTTACCTGGATCATATACGCCAGCATCTGGGGGCCCGCCATCAGCTGTCCATACCATGGTTTTCCATAGTCAGATGGGCTTTCCAGGAATTTTTCTGTTTTTTCCCTGTCTAAGAACTGTAAAACAGGTGCCGTACTGTCTTCTAATATCTCCCGCACCCGGTCTGCTAACAGCGTTTCATATGCTTTGTCGTAGGTCTTGGGATAAGGGGATTTTCTGCGCCACAGCACTTCATCAGGCAGCAGACCTGCTCCGGACATCCTTAGAAGATGCTTTGCCACACCATCTCTTGTTTTCATGTTCCATGGTACATTCCACAAATATTCCACAATACGGTGATCCGCAAAAGGCACTCTGGCTTCCAGCCCGGAATGCATGCTGGTGCGGTCCATACGGTCTAATAATGTCTGCATAAACCATTTCAGGTTCAGCCATGCGATCTCACGGCGGCGGGCTTCTTCCGGTGTGTCCTCTGCCAGCCCCGGCGTTTCTGCCACCGATTTTTCATAGGTTGCCTGCACATATTCATCCATGTGAAGTTCCCGGATAAAATCATCCGCCAACAGCACCTTTCTGGCAGACAGGTCCATGGTCCAGGGAAATGTTTTCGCCTCAAAGCACTCTTTTTTGTGAAACCATGGATAACCCCCGAATATCTCATCAGCACATTCACCGGTCAGTGCTACTTTATGGGTGCTGCTTACCTGGGAGCAGAAATATAACAGGGAAGAGTCTACATCTGCCATGGCCGGAAGGTCTCTGGCTTCTACGGATGTATACAGCAGATCTGCCTGGGTCACATTGTCACATTCCAGATAATGATGGTCAGAATCTAAATATTTCACCATAATATCCACAAACGGCCGGTCCATGGATGGCTGAAAAGCATTAGCAGTAAAATATTTATGGTTATCCTTAAAATCAAAGGAAAAAGTAGCCAGCTGTTTGTTTTTCTTTTTCAATTCTGCATTGCAAACAGCAGCAACAAGGCTGCTGTCCACACCTCCGGATAAAAAGGTACATACCGGCACATCGGAGATGATCTGGCGGCGGATGGCATCCTTGACCAGAAATGCCGTTTTTTCTACGGTCTGCCCATAGCTGTCCTCATGAGGCCTGCTCTCCAGCTTCCAATAACATTCTGCATGCAGACCAGATGCATTACATACAAGATAATGTGCCGGAAGCAGCTCTTCTATATCCTTGAAAACACCGCAGCCATAAGTTTTTGCAGGCCCGATGCTGAATATCTCATTTAACCCTCTTTTATCCAGTTTAGGAGTGATCCCCGGATAAGCAAAAAGACCTTTGATCTCAGAGGAAAAGATGACCTGATCCTGAAAACAGGTGTAAAATAATGGCTTTACCCCCAGGCGGTCCCTAAACAGCACCAGCCGGTCTTTTACCGGATCCATGATCCCGAAAGCAAATATACCATTCATCTGCTTTACAAAATCCGGACCATATTCCATGTAACCTGTAAGAACTACCTCTGTATCACTGGTTGTGGAAAATTTCCAGCCTTTTTCCATGAGATCTTCCTGCAATTCTTTCGTATTATAAAGCTCCCCATTATACACGATCCCGAAGGTCTTATCTCCCACTTTTTTAAGAATGGGCTGGCGGCCTGAAACCAGATCTCTTATAGACAGTCTCACATGGGCCAAACCAAAATGGGACTCCAGATAATTTCCCTGTTCATCCGGTCCCCGGTGTTTCTGTACTCTTTCCATCTCTTCCAGTATCTGCCGGTAATATTCTTCTTTTGTAAGATAGTCAAAATGACTCTGATAAAATCCGGCTATCCCGCACATATAATACCTCCTTCTATGCCCAATGTTCTCCCAGACTAGTTTTTTGAAAAGATTTTTTATCGCAGCATTTATCACAACACCAGGCATGCTGCCAGGAAGGTGCATGTAAGGCCAATAAACACAGGAAGCATATTTTTCCTCGCCAGCTCCACCGGATCCACGTTACAAATGGCCGCCACCGGGATCAGCCCCCAGGGCACTACCGTTCCGCCGCCGATAAAAATAGCGCTGATCTGCCCCAGACATGCAAGAACGGGAATGGAAGCACCTGTAGCTGTACCAAAGGTCCGCGCCAGCGCACCGGTAAGTGGAAGCCCTGAAAAGCCGGAACCATCCAGTCCTGTAAGACCGCCGATGACCAGCTGCAATAACGCTGTCATATACCGGTTTAAAGGTGCATGATGAGCCAGCCATAAAGCCCAGTCATTTAAAATCCCCCGTTCATAAGAATCTCCTAAAATATGGGTAATGCCATTACCTCCCAAAAAGAAAAAGGCACCGATCACAATAACAGGAGCAAAAATACGAATGGCAAATAAAAATCCGTCTGTTACATATTCTGTCACTTTTTCAAGGGAACCCACTTTAAACTCCATCACAGTGCCTGCACACATTAAGAGGACTGCAGTTCCTGCCACCAGGCTGGTGGCATCCCCGCCCTTGAGTTTAAACAAAATCATAAACAGTATATCCATAAGAAAGGCAACGGGCGTAAGGATTGCCAGGATCATGGCTGTCCTGGAATACGTCTTCTTTCCTGACTTTGCGCCTTTTTCCACCCCTTCGGCCTTTTCCAGCTGCTGATCCTGATTCCATTTCAGGTTCAGATTTCCTTCATTATTTTTCTCATTGTTTTTCTCATTATTTTCCTCAGTTTTTCTCTTCCCGGTTATGGTTACACGGTTGAGTAAAAATGCGCTGCACACACAGGTAATGCCCATGATCCAGAATAACAGCCGTCCTTTGCTTAAAATGTCAGCTGTAGAAATATCTGCCGCCCCTGCGGAAATGGCCGGTGCTCCCTGGATCACTGCATCATAGCTAAGGGCAAAACCATGACCAAACAGGTTCATTGCCATGGCTGCTGCAAGCGGTGTTAATCCCGACTGCACAGCAATGGGAAGGACAATGGCTCCTACCAGTGCAACTGCCGGTGACGGCCACAAAAACAGAGAAAATACAAACATAATGCCGCCTAAGATCCACCAGGAAACAGCCGGAGTCCTCATGACTTTTGACACCGGCCGCATAAGAAGGGCATCACTTCCCAGCTCCTGTATACATTTTGAAAATGCCGTTATCAGGGCAATGGTAGTGATCACCTCCCTAAATTCACTGATGGCATAAATAATGGAACTGAAGATGGTCTGTATTCCCCCGGCCAGACTGCATTTTCCAACAAGGCCGATTCCAAAAAGGAAGGCAATGCAGACCAGTGGAGTATCTTTTCGCAATATCATGGTAAATAAGATCACCAACACCCCCACCAGGTAAAACCAGTGGACCGGTGTTAATGCAATATAGGCTTCAGGCATAAAAAAGCTCCTTGCAGTTCATACTTACTACCATAGTATGCTTATCAGGAGCTTTCGGTTTCTATATTAGGATTTAGTTCAATAGGGGTCGAAAGGGTTCCTCCATGTATAAACGCATTCACAGTAATTTTGTCCATTTTGCTCCGCCGCCGATCAGGCAGGTCTCCGGCAAACTCGCTCACTGCGTTCGCTCAAACAGTGCCTCCAACCTGCCAGCTATGCTCACAAAATGGACAAAATTGCCTACCGAATGCTTATTATACATGGAGGAGCCCTTTCTACTGTATTGGATATGTCACATAAAAAATGCCGTACTTAAGTACAATCCCCCTCCTACATGAAAACTGCTTATTGGTTTGCTCCTACATTTTTTATTGCCAATAACGTAGAAAGCCGCCGGTGCACATGACAGAATAAGCATTTGTTTGAAAATCCGTGAGTGGGCGCGCATAGCGTCAGAACGGAGAACCACTGTTTGAGCACGCAAAGCGTGCGAGTTTGGTTCGCAGTTCTGACAATAGGCGGCGCAAGCCCACGAGCAAAGGATTTTCATTCAAATGCGCATCTGTCATGTGCGCCGGTGGCTTTCGAACCTTAGTCAACAATACCCTCAATATGTCATATATCTGCACATTGGGAGTACCTGCTATTTTCATATTTTGTTTATGATTATTTCAACTTTTCAATCGTTTCAATGATATAATCGGTATACTCTTTCGCGCTTGCATCCTCCGTAAAGGTAGTCAGCACCACCTGCTTTTCTGTAGTACATACATCCAGTGCCTTCTCCAGAAGGATTTTCTTATCTGCGTAACCAATATGAGCCAACAACATTCCAGCTGCACGGATCAGGGAACTTGGATCTGCATATGCGCCTCTGCCATGGCTCATCAGATATGGAGCAGTTCCATGGATTGCCTCAAACATGGCATATTTATTGCCGATATTAGAAGAAGCGGTTCCCAGTCCACCCTGATGCTCTGCTGCAATGTCAGTTACAATATCACCATACACTTCCGAAATCATTCCTGCGTCTTATTCTACCATATATTATCCCAACTTCCCAGACCTGCAAAAAACAGGCGCATCTTCCTGTTGCGAAAGAATACGCCTGCTTTTCATTCACTTGCCTTACTACGCCATTTTATTTTGCTACAGCCTTAAATGCCTCATCCAGATCTTCGATGATATCATCAATATTCTCAGTACCGATGGAAAGACGGATGGTGTTCGGGTAAATTCCCTGTTCTTTCAGTTCTTCCTCTGTCAGCTGTGCATGAGTAGTAGAAGCCGGATGGATGACCAGAGACTTAACATCTGCTACATTTGCAAGTAAGGAGAACAGCTCCAGATTGTCAATGAAGTCCTTTGCCTTCTGTGCATCGCCCTTAATCTCAAAGGTGAAGATAGAGCCGCCGCCATTTGGGAAATATTTCTTGTACAGTTTCTGCTGCTCCGGATCATTGGATACAGATGGATGATGAACTTTTTCTACCTGTGGATGATTATTTAAGTACTGAACTACCTTCAGCGCATTCTCTACATGACGCTCTACACGAAGAGACAGTGTTTCCAGTCCCTGCAGGAAGAAGAATGCATGGAATGGAGATAAAGTTGCACCGGTATCACGAAGTAAGATAGCGCGGATCTTTGTAACAAATGCTGCCGGTCCTACTGCCTTTACAAAGCTTACTCCATGGTAGCTTGGGTTTGGCTCAACTAAGGATGGGAACTTGCCGCTTGCTTCCCAGTCAAACTTACCGCTGTCTACGATCACACCGCCAATGGTGGTTCCATGTCCGCCAATGAACTTAGTAGCTGAGTGTACAACGATATCTGCACCGTATTCAATCGGGCGTACCAGATATGGGGTTGCAAAGGTATTGTCAACTACTAACGGGATCTTATGTGCATGTGCGATCTGTGCCAGTCTTTCAATATCAACTACATCAGAGTTAGGATTTCCCAAAGTTTCTACATGGATAGCCTTTGTGTTTTCCTGGATTGCTGCCTCAACCTGCTCATAATTAAATGGATCAACGAAAGTGGTCTTGATACCATACTCTGGAAGAGTGTGGGCAAACAGGTTATATGTACCACCGTAAATGTTCTCAGCTGCTACAATATGATCACCTGCATGTGCCAGGTTCTGGAAGGTATATGCAATAGCTGCTGCACCGGAAGCTACTGCTAAAGCTGCAACGCCACCCTCTAAAGCTGCAATTCTCTTTTCAAATACATCTTCTGTTGGGTTGGTCAGACGTCCGTAAATATTTCCGGCATCGGTCAGTCCAAATCTTGCTGCTGCATGATCGCAGTTGCGGAATACATAGGAAGAAGTCTGATAGATCGGTACAGCTCTTGCGTCAGTTACCGGATCTGGCTGTTCCTGTCCTACATGAAGCTGTAATGTTTCGAATTTAAAGTTTCTTTCATCATAAGATTTCTTTCCCATATTATTGTCCTCCTGAATAAAAATAAATCAGTCATTTACCTACTGTTTTTATTCGTTTTTGTTTATGGACAAATAATAGCATCTCTTTTTTCATCTGTCTAATACACAAAAAAAAGAGCCAGCTATAGTTTTTACCTATAGCTGGCGTCTTCATTTTTATATTTACGTATCTCATCCAGATATTTCTGCCCCAATGGGCTGATGGCCACACCTTTGCGGCATAAATACCCAATGGTCATCACCTCATCGGATTGTAATGGCACAGCACAGTAATCACCGCCGTTTAACTCCTCACATATAATGCCTGAACAAAGAGTATAGCCATTTAAACCTTTCATCAGGTTTAACATGGTAGCACGGTCATTTGCACGGATCAGCTGCTTATATTCATAGGTAGAAAGCACTTCTTCCGCAAAATAAAAGGAATTATTATTCCCCTGTTCAAAAGCCAGACATGGATACGGCTGCAGATCATCCATAGTAACCGAAGCTCTGGATGCCAGTGGATTTCCCTTCCACATATAAGCATAGATTCCACAGTCTAAGAGCCTGTGAAATTCCAGCCCAAACTCTGTAAACAGCTTTGTCAGCACCTTGCTGTTAAAATCATTAAGATATAAAATACCGATCTCACTTTTAAAATTCTTTACATCCTCGATCACTTCATATGTTTTGGTCTCATGAACTGCAAACTCATACTTGTCCATTCCAAACTGACGCACCATTTCCACAAAGGCCTGGACAGCAAAGGAATAATGCTGCATAGACACACTGAATTTCTTGCGCACATTTTCTTTTTCAATGTACTTGGACTCGATCAGACGGTACTGCTCCACCACCTGCCTGGCATAGCCTAAAAATTCCTCCCCTTCCGGTGTCACAGTAATTCCCCGGTTGGTACGTTTAAAAAGCTCTATACCAATCTCATTTTCCAGCTCTTTAACAGATGCAGAAAGACTTGGCTGTGTGATAAACAGACTTCGGGCTGCTTCGTTCATAGACTTGGTATCTGCCACTGCAATGGCATACTTCATCTGCATTAAGGTCATTTTTTAACTCCTTTATAATCAGCACGTATCTCTTATGTATTTATGGCTTTCATTTTATGACAACCAGATAATGTTGTCAACGCATGCTTTGTACTCTTTTAACACGGGTATCATTCACATTTCGTTCATAAATCATTCAAAAAAGTGTTACACAATGAACATGATTTCTTCATCTTTCCTTTTTATACTTTAGTCATAGATGAGAAACAAGAAAACAAGTTAAAAACCTCATCCCTTGAAAATTTTTAATACCTAACTAAGCTTACAAGATTTTTTTCATAATACTCGAGCTGGTAAGATTTTATCAGCTCTCCTCCCTTTTAATAATACTTTTTTCCAAAAAAAACACATCACTTGACGTGAGGTGTTTTTTTTGTGGTATTAAAAAGGTCTGAATGATCTGGAATGCAAACCTCTCCGGATAAAAATAATAAAGCCGTCAGGTTAAAAAATGCCATCAAGCCGTTCCAGAGATCCGATAACATCCATATTGCCTCCAGCCGGATACAGCCACCGGCAAATACTGCCAGTAAAAACAAAATGGGATAAAGTATATGTAAATGTAAAATCCCTGTTTTCTCTTTTAAATACACTACAGCCTGCTGTCCAAGATAATACCATGCGATCACTGTTGCAAAAGCAAATACTACCATGGAAACACTGATAAACCATTTACCCACTATCCCTGATCTGGCAGAAAAGCAGGCAGCAGCCAAAGCCGCTCCTGTAAGAGAAAACGTCTCTATATCGCCTTGTGACGTACACAAAATAACCAGTGCTGTAAGCGTACACAATACCACTGTATCAAAAAACACCTCAAACATGGCCCACATTCCCTGCTCCCAGGGTGTTGTGTGTTCTGCCGGACCGTGAAGGACTGCTAAAGTGCCAAGACCCGCCTCATTGGAAAACACACCTCTGGATATACCATAACGCAGACTTTTGCTGATACTAAAACCTGTAATCCCACCAGAAATCTGCCGGATCCCAAATGCAGACTGGAAAATCCTTAAAAATACATCTGGTATGCGGTCTGCGCATAATAAAAGTACCAGCAGGGAAAATAAAATATAGATCCCCGATGCCAGCGGAAGAAGGCACTCCGCTGCTTTTCCTATGCGTTTTATCCCGCCTAAGACCACTGCTCCTGTAAGCAGCGCCATAATACCGCTTCCTAAAGTCGATGGTATCCCCCAGGTAAATTCCAGTGTTTCTGCAGCAGAATTCGCCTGTACCATGCTCCCCATCCCAAGGGAACATAAAAAGCAGAAAAAACTGTATCCCACTGCCATGAATGGGATCCCCAATCCTTTTTCCATATAGATAAAAGGACCACAGACCCATTTACCCCTATTATCTTTAAAGCGGTACCGGCATCCCAGATACGTTTCCCCATAAGCAGTTGCCATACCCACCAGCGCAGAAATCCACATCCAGAACACAGCTCCCGGGCCGCCAGATACAATGGCAGCAGCTACACCTGCAATATTGCCGGTCCCTACCGTTGCCGCCAGGGCAGTACAAACTGACTGGAACTGCGTAATGCCATGATGCCCTGCATTCTCAGCTGCCTTTTCATCATGCCCCCAGCCGTGTTCCCATAAGCTTCCCCAGGTTGCCTTCCACCAATATTTAAATCCCAGTATCTGAAAAAAATGACAGCGTACAGACAGCACCAGCCCCACAATAAGAAATATCCCCACAGTCCACGGCCCCCATATGATCCCGTGGGCCATTTCCAGAATTTTCACATGCAGCTCCTAATAATATAATCCTCTTACTGAGGTTTTTATGCACTGTTTTTCTCTTCTATGCCTGCTTTATCCACAAATATATGGTATGATATATATATCAAAAATTTTTACCCACCTGAAAGGAGGCATTTACATGCCCGGCTTCACCACCCACTATATTTTAGGCATGAAGGCATACAACGACATGCCTCAAAACAACCTTAAATTTATCATTGCCAAATACCGCTGGCTTTACCAGCTTGGTCTTCAGGGACCGGATATGTTTTTCTATAACCTGCCTATCCTGCGCCACCGGGACCACCGAAATATTGGTTCCTATATGCATGAACACCATGTAAACGACTTTTTCCGCTGTGCCTTCACCCGCCTTTCAAAGATCGAATCCAGACAGCAGCGTGAGGAAGGCCTTGCTTTTTTGTGCGGTTTTATCAGCCATTATATTGGTGATTCTATCTGCCACCCTTATGTTTATGGCCGCATCCACTATGACGCAGAGCATCCCACTGCTGCCTGTCACGGCTTACACGCCAAACTGGAAAATGACATTGATGCCCTGTTATTGATGAAATATAAAAAGAAAAAGCCGTCCCAGTTCAACCAGGCGGCTACGATCTGTTTAAATGGCATGGAGACACAGTTTATCTCCCGTTTCCTCTCCTCCTGCTTAAATGATGCTTTCTATCCTTTAAGCAGCAAAAATCATTATCAGGTATCTCCGGGCATGATCCACCGTTCTATCCTTGCGCTGCGGTTCGGCTGCCGCACGCTTTCTGACCCATACAGCAGAAAAAAGAACCGGATCGAATACGTAGAATCCCTGTTTTTACGAAATCCTTTAGCTTCCAGCAAAATGGTAACGGATGTGGTCGAAGATCCGGTCTGGAGCCTGAACCTGCGCCATGAGACCTGGTGCAATCCCTGGGATAAGAGCATCGCTTCCAAAGCCTCTTTCCCAAACCTGTTCCGCCAGTGTCTGATGAAACATGCCGCCATCTATTACATGATCAACACTTTGATAGAAGGAAAAAATATTCGCCCAGCATCCTTTGACCGGATACTGGACGAACTTGGAAATTATTCTTATCACAGCGGTCTTCCCTGTAACGATGAAGACTGATATACTGTAATACTAATGCTGTCCGTAATAAGCGCCTGGACCATGCTTGCGCAGATAATGTTTATCCTGCAGGCACTTAGGCGCTTCTTTTACATCTGGATTCAGACGCTCACAGCGGGCTGCCATTTTAGCAACTTCTTCCAATACTACTGCATTGTGTACTGCCTCTGCCGCATCTTTTCCCCAGGTAAAAGGACCATGATTTTTACACAGAACACATGGAACTGCAACGGGATCCATTTTTCTCTCCTCAAATAGATCTGCGATCAGAACACCTGTATTCTTTTCATAATCCTTTAATTCTTCCTCTGTCAGATTTCGGGCACAAGGAACAGCCCCATAGATATAATCTGCATGTGTGGTTCCATAACAGGGAATATCTCTCCCAGCCTGTGCCCAGGAAGTAGCCCATGGGCTGTGGGTATGTACAATACCGCCGATCATAGGAAAACGATTGTACAATACCAGATGGGTCTTTGTATCAGAAGAAGGATTTAATTTTCCCTCTACCTGATTTCCCTCCAGATCCATGACTACCATATCTTCTGGTTTCATTTTATCATAATCTACACCTGAAGGCTTGATCACAAACAGCCCTTTTTCCCGGTCAATGGCAGAAACATTTCCCCAGGTAAAAGTAACCAGGCCATATTTTGGAAGCTGCATATTGGCTTCATATACTTTCTGTTTTAATTCTTCCAGCATTTATTTCCATCCTTCCACTGCGCCCTTTTCAGCTGCCAGTCCTTTTATATAATCCTGCATAAAGGCATCAAAACCTTTAACGTCCTCTGCATCCGGCTCCATTACTTCTTCTTTTGCATCAGCAAATACATATTGGTTCAGATAATCAGAAAGGCTTTCTCCTTCCTTCCTGTCTTTTCTGTAAGCTGCTAAAAGAGCAATTCCCCAGGCACCGCCTTCTCCTGCTGTCTCCATAACAGCAACCGGTACATCTGCAGCCGCCGCCATAATACGCTGTCCAACACCCTTTGTCTTAAAGAAACCGCCATGTCCCATTAATTTATCCAGGGACACATTTTCTTCTTTAAACATAATGTCCATGCCATATTTAAGTGTTGCAAGGGAACTGTATAAATGAGTCCTCATAAAGTTAGCCAGTGTCAGTCTGCTGTCCGGTTTTCTCATAAACAGAGGACGGCCTTCTTCAAAGCCTGTGATCGGCTCTCCGGAAAGATAACCATAGGACATCAGACCGCCGCAGTCAGCATCTCCTTCCAGGGCTTTTCTGTAAAGACTGCCGAATAAAGTGTTTTTGTCCACTTTCTGGCCCATCATCTCATAAAACTGCTCAAATAGTCCTACCCATGCATTCAGATCAGAAGTACAGTTATTGCAGTGGACCATTCCTACCAGATAACCGTCTGGTGTGGTCACAAGGTCGATCTCCTCATGGACCTTCTTTAAATTCTCTTCCAGAACTACCATAGCAAACACAGAAGTACCGGCAGATACATTTCCTGTACGGACAGCTACACTATTGGTTGCAGTCATACCGGTTCCGGCGTCTCCCTCTGGCGGACAAAAAGGAACACCCGCCTGAAGCATTCCGCTTTCATCTAAAAGAGCGGCTCCTTCTTCTGTAAGACTTCCTGCCTCTTCCCCTGCAGTAAGGACCTTTGGCAGAATATCCGATAATTTCCAGGAATATCCTTCCGGCTTAATCAGTGTTTCAAATTTATGGACCATTTCTTTCTCATACTGGCCATCTGCCGGATCAATAGGAAACATTCCAGAAGCATCTCCCACACCCAAAACTTTCTTTCCTGTAAGTTTCCAGTGGATATATCCTGCCAGAGTAGTAAAGAAATCCAGCTTTGATAAATGTTCTTCTTTGTTTAACACTGCCTGGTATAAATGGGCAATGCTCCATCTTTGGGGAATATTATACTCAAACAGCTCTGTCAGTTTCTTTGCTGCCTCCCCTGTAATGGTATTTCTCCAGGTCCTGAAGGGAACAAGCAGTTCTCCTGCTTTATCAAATACCATATATCCATGCATCATGGCGCTGATCCCCATAGAACCAATATGCACAAGGCCTGTTCCGTACTGCTTTTTTACATCTGCTGCCAGATCCTGATAGCAGAAACGCAGACCTTTCCAGATATCTTCCAGGGAATAGGTCCAGATCCCGTTTTCCAGACGGTTTTCCCATTCATAACTTCCCTGGGCAACAGGGGTGGTGGTACCGTCAACCAGTACCGCCTTGATCCTGGTAGAACCAAACTCGATTCCCAGTGAAGTTCCCCCGTTTTCTATGTCATTTCTTATTTCTTCTATACTGCGACCCATAGATCATCTTCCTTCCTGATCAGTGAAACTTGTAATAAGCCTCATTCCAGCGCAGTTCGTTGCGCAGCTGACGGATATTTGTATCCTTATCAATATAAACGGTTTCAATTCCCATTGCATTAGCCCAGTCTCCCATCTGCTCTGCAGTCAGGTCATAAGAAAAAGCAGTATGGTGGGCGCCGCCTGCATAGATCCATGCAGCGGCACCTGTGTCCAGAGATGGCTCCGGTGTCCAGAATGCAGTTGCTACAGGAAGTTTCGGCATTGGTTTTTCTGCTTTCTTTACTTCCACATCATTAATGATCAGACGGAAACGATCACCCAGATCAATAAGAGATGTTGCAATACCATGTCCTTCTTTTGCAGTAAATACCAAACGTGCCGGATCTTCCCTATTGCCCATAGAAAGTGGACACTCTTTAATAGAGATTTTTCCATCTGCAATAGTCGGGCAAACCTCTAACATATGAGCCTGAAGGATACCCTCTCTTCCTTTTACCAGATTGTATGTATAATCTTCAAAGAAACTGGTTCCCTTTGCATCCTTTGTACCTGCTGCCATGATTTTCATCAGACGCACCATTGCTGCTGTTTTCCAGTCGCCTTCTGCGCCAAATCCATAGCCTTTTTCCATCAGCCGCTGGATCGCCAATCCCGGAAGCTGTTTTAAGCCGCCCAGATCACCAAAATGAGTTACAATAGCCTGATAATTATTTGCATCTAAAAACCGTTCAAATCCCAGCTCGATCTGTGCCTGTACAGCTACATGGCGGCGGAATTGCTTTTCATCTCTGCCTTCTAAGAGAATATCATAAGTGTCATAATATTCTTCTACCAGTGCATCTGTGTCTGCCTGGGAGACTGCATCCACTACTTCTACGATCTCATTTACCGGATAAGCATCTACTTCCCAGCCAAATTTGATCTGTGCCTCTACCTTATCACCATCTGTAACAGCTACATTGCGCATATTATCCGCAACACGCATTACACGGATATGGGAAGATTCCATTACTCCGATAGCTGTACGCATCCAGGAAGCCAGCTGATCCTGTACTTTTTCATCCGCCCAGTGGCCTACGATCACTTTTCTTTCAATTCCCATACGGGTTACAATATGTCCATATTCTCTTCCGCCGTGGGCAGACTGGTTTTCATTCATAAAATCCATATCGATGGAATCGTAAGGGATCTCCTGATTAAACTGGGTATGCAGGTGGCATAAAGGCTTGTGATATTCCTGTAATCCTAAAATCCAGCTTTTAGCCGGTGAAAAGGTATGCATCCAGGTGATAACACCTGCACACTCCGGATCCTGATTTGCTTCGTTAAATGTTTTCCGGATCACTTCATTTGTAATAAGAGTCGGTTTCCACACAAGTTCAAATGGAAGTCTTCCGCTTTTATTTAACTCGTCTACTATAATCTGTGAATGTTTTGCTACATGAGCCAGACACTCATCTCCGTAAAGATCCTGTGAACCAGTACAAAACCAAAATTTATATTTTTTCTTCGTCATCAGCATAACAAACTTCTCCTTATTTTTCTACTTCTTTCTATTTCTTTTTCTTCATCATAGCCAGAACAGACTGCAGTACAATAAAGAAGCACAGCAGAGCCGCAATGGTAATACGTGTCCACCAGGAAGATAATGTTCCCTGGAATGTAATAAACGCTTCAATAGTTGCCTTGATCAGTACACCAAATAAAGTTCCAAATACATTTCCCACACCGCCGGTAAGAAGAGTTCCACCGATAACAGAAGAAGCAATGGCATCCATTTCAAAGCCTTTTGCCTGTTCTACGAAACCGCCCAGTGTGTTTAAGCAGAATAAAATACTTCCAACACCGCAGAGGAAACCATCTAACACATAGGCTTTCAACTTGATTCTGCGTACATTTAAGCCCATCATCAGGGCGGACTGCTCATTTCCGCCTACTGCATAAATGCTGCGGCCAAACTTTGTGTATTTTAACATAATAAATGCCACTACCAGAAATACCAAAGCGATCACGACTGTAGGATAGATATAAGGATAGATCATAACGCCTTTTTTATTCAGATAACCGCCAAAAGGAATATACAGTTTCATTTTCGCCCATGCCATAAAGGTCTCGTTGGTAATACTGATCATATCCTTGGAAATATTGGCTGTCATACCTCTTGCAAAGAACATACCTGCAAGTGTAACTATAAATGGCTGGATATCCATATAAGCTACCAGAAAACCCTGGACAAGGCCAAATATAATACCTGTTGCCAGAACGATGAGCACTGCAGGAACTGCGCCAACTCCACCTTTTTCCATCATCCACGCAAGCATCATACAGCCCATAGCCACGAAAGAACCAACACTGATATCAATGCCGCCGGTGATCATAACAACGGTCATACCGATGCCAATGACGATCAGGCCGGCATTGGAGATAAACAGGTTTAAAAAATTCTGTGTTTTGGAAAATCCCTGGGCATTAAAGATCACACAGCCAATCCCATACATAACAAAGAACAGTATGATTGTAACAAGGAGCAGGAAGCTGTTCTGATTTAATTTCATTTTACCTTTCATGTCATGCTGCCTCCTTTCCTGCTGCCATCTCTTTTTTCTGTAAAAGAGATTTTCTCCACCTTGCAAAACCCGGAGACTGGAGAGCTACGATGATAACAACTACGATCGCCTTATAAACAGGAACCTGATCAGAAGAAACATGCATTGCATACAAAGTAGTAGTAAGTGCCTGAATGGTAAATGCGCCGATCACAGAACCTGCCAGTGAGAATTTTCCGCCGCCTAAGGAATTCCCGCCAATGGCAACTGCCAGAATAGCATCCATTTCCATGTTAAGACCAATATTATTTGCATCTGCGGAATAAATACGACTGGAAGCGATCAGACCTGCAAGACCGGAACACAGACCACAGTAAGCGTATGCAAGAAAAATAATGAAAACAGACTTGATACCCACTAACTGGGAAGCTCTCTTATTAATACCAACAGACTGAATGTACATACCCAGCGCTGTTTTCTTTAAAAGCAGGGAAGTCAATACTACTACCAGCACTGCTACGATAAATGGAGTAGGAACCGGAAATCCCGGAAAAGAACCACCAAGTATGCGGTAACTGTCTACACGCACATACGTGATCTGACCATCTGTGATCAGCTGTGAAATACCTCTGCCTGCTGTATACATGATCAGAGTTGCCACCATAGGCTGGATATTTAACCTGGATACTAAAAATCCATTAAAGCAGCCGATGGCTGCACCTACTACCAAAGCTGCTATAAATCCAAGAATCAGTGGATTTGCGTAAGCAGTAACTGCTCTCTCTCCACCTGTAAGGATATTGCAGCATACAGCAGCACTTACTGCCATAGTAGCGCCTACAGAAATATCTGTTCCTGCTGAAGCAGATACTACCAGCGTCATTCCCATTGCCAGGATCACAAGCTCGGAAGCTCGGTTAATGATGTCAATAAGGTAACCATAGAGAACGCCGTCACGGATCTCAATGGAAAAGAAGTTAGGCGTTGTAATGATATTTACCAGCAATACCAGCGCCAGGCAGAAAATGGGGAGAAATAATCTCTGGGATGCTATATTTTTTAATGTTTTGTTTTTCATGACTACTGCCCTCCTGCAATGGTTGACATAATGGAAGACTGGTTCATTTCATTTCCTGAAAGTTCTCCAACTTTTGCACCGTCACGCATAACCACCATGCGGTCACAGGTACGCAGCATCTCTTCAATCTCTGAGGAAATAAATACCACTGCCATTCCCTGGGAAGCCAGTTTTACTACCAGCTTCTGTATTTCTGTTTTGGTACCTACGTCAATACCTCTTGTAGGTTCATCCAGAATCAGAAAATCCGGATTGGTTAAAAGCCAACGGCCAATGATCACTTTCTGCTGATTTCCACCAGATAATGATTTGATCGGTGTTTCACGGCTAGCTGTCTTTATCTGCAGCATTTCAATATACTTATCGGTAAATTCTTCCTGCTGCTTTCTGCTTAACAGATGGAACATGCCTCGTTTTGCCTGAAGTGCCATGATCATATTTTCTCTTACAGACATATCTGCAATGATACCTTCATTCTTACGGTCTTCCGGGAGATAGGCCATTCCTGCATGCATGGAAATAATGGGGTGTTTCGCTATGATCCCATTCCCCTTTACCTGCAGAGTTCCTTCATCCGGCCTCTCTGCACCATAGAGCACACGGACTGTTTCAGATCGTCCGGAACCTAACAGTCCTGTAAAACCAACTACCTCCCCTTTATGGATCACCAGGTCAAATGGCTTGATGTAGCCTTTCTTTCCCAATCCAACCGCTTTGATAACAATATCTTCTTCTGTATGTTCCTCTTCTTCCTTTGCTTCCTTAATAGCTGCCAGATCATCAAAATCTTTACCCATCATCTTTGCAACCAGCTGGACTCTTGGAAGTTCCGCTGTGGTAAATTCTCCTACCAACTGACCATTCCGCAGTACAGTGATCTTATCGCAGACTGCATATACCTGTTCCAGAAAATGGGTGACAAAGATAATGCCGACTCCTTCTCCTTTCAGGCGCAACATCAGCGTAAACAGCTTTTCCACTTCTCCATCATCCAGAGAAGATGTGGGCTCATCCAGGATCAGAACCTTTGCAGACATATCCACTGCACGGGCTATGGCGATCATCTGCTGGATAGCGATAGAGTAATTATCAATAGTCTGCGTAACATCTGCATGTATGTCAAGATCCTGCAATAATTTTGCAGCTCTTTTATTCATAGTTTTCCAGTCGATCAGCCCTGCTTTTCTGGGTTCTCTTCCAATAAAAAGATTTTCTGCCACTGTAAGGTTCGGGCAGAGGTTTACTTCCTGATACACGGTACTGATACCGTGGCTCTGGGCCTCCTGGGGACTGCGGTTGACGATCCTATGGTCACAGCCATCGATCATGATCTCTCCTGTTTCAAACTCCTCCACACCGGTGAGAACCTTGATCAGAGTGGATTTTCCTGCTCCGTTCTCACCCATAAGAGCATGTATTTCCCCTTTTTTTAATGTAAAATCCACATTCTGCAGAGCTTTTACACCTGGGAATGTCTTATATATATGCCGCATTTCAAGGACTGAATCCTTTTCCATAAAAGCCATGCCTCCTTTTTTTGAAAAAAGGCGCGGGAGGGGGGACTTTTGTCTCCCGCCCCGCACCTGATCTGCTATGTATCACTAGTAACAGATTGCTGGTTATTAATATGCTCTAGTCTTTAAAATTTCTTCCAGATCCATGGAAGTATCAAAATAAGCTTCGTCTACATACTGGATCTTTTCAACTTTTTCGCCCTTTTCCAGTTTCTGGATGATCTCAGCTACACGTGGTCCATGAAGCGGGTTACACTCGAAGGTTGCGTTTAAGTCGCCTGCGATCATGGATTCAAATGCTGCCTTTACAGAGTCAAAGCTTACTACGATAATGTCACCCTCTGGTCCGCAGGTCTTTCCTGCTGCCTTGATGGCATCGATAGCACCAAATGCTTCGTTATCATTCTCGCAGATAACTACATCAATATCGTCGTAGCTCTTTAAGAAGGACTCCATAACTTCCTGGCCTTTAGCCTGTGTAAATTCACCGGACTGCTTGTCTAACATTTTCCAGTTGGAATGTTCTTTTAACTTGTTCTCCATACCTTCTGTACGACCAACCTGTGCAGATGCGCCAATGGTTCCCTGAATGGTTACCATATTGATTTCTTCGTCTGCTCTGCCCTGTTTCTCTAAGTAATCTGCCAGCCAGTCACCACAGGTCTCACCTTCTTTTACGAAGTTTCCGCCTACCCATGCTTCGTAAAGACTATCATCTGAAAGCTGCATCTGACGGTCAGAAAGGATTACCGGGATACCTGCTTCTTTTGCTTCTTCCAGAACAGTTTCCCATCCAGTTTCAACTACAGGAGCAACTACAATATAGTCAACATCCTGCTGGATAAAGGATCGGATAGCTTTGATCTGATTTTCCTGTTTCTGCTGTGCATCATCAAATATCAGCTTATAGCCGTTCTCTTCTGTAAATGTAGACTTAAAAGATTCCGTATTCGCAGTTCTCCAGTCAGATTCTGCACCCACCTGTGCGTATCCAACAGTGATCAGATTTCCTTCTGCTGCTTCCTTCTGTTCCCCTTCAGAAGAAGCTTCTGCTGCTGTGGTCTCTTCTGCCTTTGTCTCAGCTGGTGCTGCAGTTGTTTTGGACTCTGCTGGATTGCTGGTGCATGCGGTTGCTGACATTACTACAGCTGCTGCTAATGCTACGGATAAAAATCTTTTTTTCATATGACGGTTCCTCCTTTTTAATAACATCACATTTGTTTTTACAGTTTTATTATACAAAATGCTCCGTACATTTTATACAGAGCATCTTTTCAAAAAAGTGTGTTTTTTATGGACTTTTCATAATTTTTTGTGTTTTCTTTGGAAAAAGTTATATTTTTTTATTGAGGAATATCTTAAAGCAGGTTCCAACCCCTTTTTCAGACTCTACCAGGATCTCTGCTTGATCTCCATAATACATCCTCAGGCGCTGGGCCACATTATTAAGGCCAAAACCTCCTTTTTTCAGATTTGTCTGCTCTCCCTCAAAGGTACCTGAAAGCTTTTTACGCACCTTCTCAAGAGTTTCCCGATCCATGCCGCTTCCATTATCTTCCACTTCAAAGATCAGTCTGTCACAATCCTCATAGCCTCTTATGGTAATACAGCCTCCCCCCCGCTTATTTTTGATCCCATGATACAGGGCATTTTCAACTAATGGCTGCAGCAGCATTTTTAAAACAATATAATCCTTCATTTCTGGTTCGATCTGAATAGAATAATCTAAAATATCCTCATAACGGATCTTTTGTATCTTTAAATAACTGCGTATGTGGGTTTCTTCATCCTCTACCGCGACAAAATCTTTTCCCCCTGACAGCACCGTGCGGAAGAAATCGCTGAGATCCGTAGTCATTTCCACTACCTGACGGTTATTTCCTCCCTCTGCCATCCATACAATGGAATCCAGTGTATTATAAAGGAAATGGGGACTGATCTGTTCCTGGTGGAGCCGCAGTTCTGCCTCCCTCAGGTTTTTCTGTTCCTGGGTATTTTTCTCCAACAGTTTTCGGATTCTCTCACTCATATGGTTAAAAGTGCGGGCCAATATATTAATCTCCTCTAAGTTGTCAAGATCCGCCTTTGCATCCAGATCTCCCTTTCCAAGGCGTTCTGCTGTCTGCTGTAAGCGTTCTAAAGGCCCTGTGATAGAGTTTGTGATCGCCATTGCAAGAAGGGTACCAGCTGCCAATACAAAGACCAGAAGGATCATATATTCCTGGATTCGTTTGGTCACCTGTTGTTCCAGTTCTTTTTGCAGATATTCCATATTGATCATCTCATAGTAGGTATACTGGGTAATGTAATCCTGGATCATAGAACACAGCCCCTGAATATCATTTTCCCAGATATTTACATTTTCATCATACTTTCCTGTAACAGAAGCATTATCGATCATCCTGTTAACTGCGTTTTCAAGGGAGTCTAAACAGGATAAGATACCTTTTATCTTAATTTCTCCATCTGAACCAGGTATCCTCTCAATGCTCTTTCCAAAAGAATGACGTGCAGATGCGATCATACTCAGGGGATTTTTCACTACCGTAGCATATTTGCTCTCCCCCTCTAAAATATCCCCGTTTTCAAATTGGCTCACATCGATCAGCCCAATCATAACCCGGTACATGGAATATTCCATATCTGATTTAAATTTGATATTATACTCATTGGCCACTTTCAGATTTGCCATGATCTCATTGTATGACCGGGAATATTTTTCAAACATGCGCTGATACCCGGTTACCATAAATGTAAGAGGAATCACAATCACAAACATCAAAAGGATCAGACGCATTTTCAGTGACAGATAAAACTTCTTTTCCATATCCTTATGCCCCTTTTATCCTTTTTGTCCTGCCCTGTAATCTTTTGGTGACTGCCTCATCACTTTCTTAAAGGTGGCGCTGAAATAATGCGGATCACTGTAGCCTACCTGTTCCCCTATTTCTGCTGTACGGCTGTTGGTGCAGCGAAGAAGTTCACAAGCTTTATCGATGCGCACTTTCGTAAGATATTCTACAAAGGTTGTCCCTGTTTCCTGCTTAAAAATAGAACTGAAATAGCTGGGGCTGACTCCTATATAGGCCGCAATCCTGTTTAATGACAGTTCTCCGTTGGAGAAATTCTTTTCTATGTACTCTTTCGCACTCTGGATCACACTTCCATAACGATCATTTGAAACACTGTTTCTTGCCTCAATAGCCGCCTGAAACTGTTCTTTCAGATACATCTTGGTTGTTTCCACGCTGACGATCACTTTTGGGATCCGCTTAATATCTGTAACCTCCGGCGAAATAGTTTCTTTTCCCTCTCCCAATCCTTTTAAAAATTCCTGGATACAGTAGAAAATATCCATTGTAAGATACTGGCGCAAAAGCAATGACTGATAGTTATTCTCTCCAATGGCTGCAAAATACTCTTCCACAAAGGGACCACATTCTTCCACTGCCCCCAGCTTTAAAAAATCCAGGATCAGTTTCCTGTCCACTCCTGTATAATTGGTATTATCCAGAAACTCCGTGTATTTTTCATAACTGGCAAAATAACGTTCCAGAAGTCTGGAATTCTCCTGCTCTTCTCTGATCTTGTCTGCCACATGCTTTAATGTATCCATTAAACTTACAGAAGTTACCGGTTTTAATAAATAATCACTGATTCCGATTTTAATGGCTTCTTTTGCGTAATCAAATTCGTTATAACCACTAAGAACAATAATCCTTGTTTTCGGCAGGTTTTTTTTCACCAGACGGCTTAACTCCAGTCCATCCATAAACGGCATTTTTATATCTGTGATCAGAATATCCGGTTTTGTTTTTAAAATCAGCGGATAAGCATATTCCCCATCTCCCGCTTCCCCAACGAATTCAAATCCATGACTTTCCCAATCAATGTTATCACGGATCCCACGCCGGATAATGGACTCATCTTCTACCAGAAATACCTTTACCATTCTACCTTCCCCCTAAGTTGCCTGTCAGCCGCTTCCTGTGTATGATCCGATTATCCCACATTTATGATGATGGGTCAATGAAATGTGATATCAAAAAAGATCAAAAATTCCCATTTTCTGGAATTTTTGATCTTTTTTGTATTTTTGTCTGATCACAGTGTTTCAATTTTACAAATCATTCGATCACCTGGTCGCCGTCCTTGGTAACGTAATACTCTTTCACACCCAGACGGGTCATCCAGTTTCTGGTCTCCTGGGTTTTCCAGGAACCGCTTCCTGCGCCGCCGCCGTTGTCATTGTCCCACAGCCACTGCGGTGTCGGCCAGAGGCATACAGATGGTCTTAAAGCCTTATAAACCTCATAACCTACGCCATTCTGTCCGTGATGGGACATCTGCACCATCTTGCACTTTAAAGCAGCCAGGTTTACATCCTGCATCAGATGCTCACCACCAGTGTTTCCTAAGTCTCCCAAAAATACAACATTTGTACCATTTAAAGAAACCATATAAGCAACACTGCTGTTATTTACAAAGTCATTGTTCTCCTTGTATGCCTGGTTTAAAACCTGGATCTTTGCAGGTCCTGCATTGATCACCTGTCCTGCCACAATATCACCGTGAAGGATGGATGGGGAAACCTTTGCAAATGCGCCTTTTATATAAGCTACCATAGAAGCAACATTTGCATCTTTTTCCGCATACCAGCTGTCTTCCAGGAAAGAATAGTAGATGCCGTCAATGGTGATCTCACCTGCATGCTTATACAGGATATCCGCAATGGCACCTGCATGGTCAGAGTCCGGATGTGTGATCAGCCATGCCTGTACATGTCCGCCTTTTGCCTTGATCTGGTTTAACACATAATCCGTGTTGTCAGTCCAGCCGCCGTCTACTACGATCAGGCCGCCGTCTCCATTTTCAATAATAACTGCCAGCTGTTGGGCTGCTGTATCATGATTTGCCAGAAGAGTCAGTCTTCCTTTTCCAAAATAGGAAGAAGAATCCGTAACCGGGGTAGATACTTCTCCAAAACCTGCTACTTCTGCCTTGGAAACTACATTCTGTGTTCCATTGTTATTCTGATCGTCTGTATTCTGTGTTTCATCCTGGACAATGATCTTATTTGGGGAAGTGACTACCTTGGCGTTCATGGCAAAGGACTGCATCGTACCTTGTCCCAGCATCAATGTTAATGCTGCCATCACGCCTGCAGCGCAGCGCTTCCAATATCTGTCAATGCGTCTCATTTTAAGTCTCCTTACTGTAATGGCTCAACAGCTCTTACATCACCGGCTTTAATGGTATCATTTACCAGATAAGCACTTTCATCTCCCTCTTTATCATAAGGGAATACCTGTACTTTTACATCATGCTCATCAAAGAAGCTGCCATAGTCTGTAGTATAACCATCTTCATTTTCCTCAGGTGCTGTGAAATAGAAATTCTGGGTTGATACAGCCTCACCAATGGTTCCTAAAACATCCTGGGCATAAACCACTGCTACATCGCTGGTAGTCTTCTTTGTAACAGGAAGCAGAACAGTCAGCATACCGCTTGCATCATCGTAAACTACATTTAAATCCATTACATAGTCAGCAAATGGTCCGTATGGCTCTAAATACTGCTCTTCCAGGTCAGAACGTACTTCTTCCCAGTTAATAGCAATATCTTTATTGATCTCTGTATCCGGCTTTCCATCTCCTTCGATCTTTCCACTGTCCGGGGATACGATATTGCTCTTGGTACAGCCGCTTAAAAGTGCAGCCGACGCAAGAAGGATCAGAGAAACTTTTTTCCAGTTAAACATTATAAAAAACCTCCTTAAATTTCAACGGTACTATTATATCGAAGAAAACACAATTTTAATAGTAGTTTTTTCTTACAATATTGTTACTCTATGTGAATCTTATGTGAAAATATGTCTTGCCATTTGGTTCCATCAGTGCTATTATGTTCAATATGATTTGATTTTTATATTTTTTGAACACGATATTTTTAGCAGGAGGTCTTTCTCATGAAACCAAAACAGAAACCATTTTTACAAAATCTTGACCTGGTCACTACCATACTGCCTTTTGGATGCATCGCATTGTTATGCTGTCTTTTTATGTTATTTCCGGAAGGCTCTGCAAACATTCTGGCATCTATCCGTTTTTTCCTTGGAGATGAGCTTGGAAGCTATTACCTGTTAATGGGTCTGGGAGCTGTGATCTGTTCTCTTTATATGGCATTTTCCCGTTTTGGCTCTATTAAACTGGGCGACATGGAAAAACCCCAGTATACCGCTTTTCAGTGGGGTTCCATGATGTTTACCTCAGGACTTGCTGCAGATATCCTTTTTTATTCTCTCTGTGAATGGATGCTTTATGCAGATGAACCTCATATTGCCCAAATGGGGACTGTCCAGGACTGGGCTTCTGTATATCCACTGTTCCACTGGGGTCCTATTCCCTGGAGCTTTTACATTATCCTGGCAGTTTCTTTTGGCTTCATGATCCACGTACGCAAAAGAAATAAACAGAAATATTCCGAAGCCTGCCGCCCTCTTCTTGGAAAGAAGGTAGATGGAGTCATCGGCAAGCTGATCGATCTGACTGCTGTTTTTGCTCTGTTAGCTGGAACTGCTACTACCTTTTCACTGGCTACGCCTCTTTTATCTATGGCTTTAAGCCGGGTTTTAGGAATTGCTGAAACACCTCTTCTTACCATTGCTATTTTAGTTATTATCTGTATTGTATACACAATGGCTGTTTATTTCGGTATGCAGGGGGTTGCAAGACTGGCTGCTTCCTGTATTTACCTGTTTTTCGTGCTGTTAGCTTATTTCCTGTTTTTAGGCGGCCAGACACGTTATATCATTGAAACAGGTATTAGTGCTGTGGGAACTCTGGCCCAGAATTTTATCTCCCTTGCAACATGGACTGATGCACTGCGCACCTCTTCCTTCCCCCAGAACTGGACGATCTTTTACTGGGCTTACTGGATGGTATGGTGTGTGGCTACTCCGTTTTTTATCGGAACCATCAGTAAGGGACGAACCATCCGTCAGACTGTTTTAGGAGGCTATTTCTTTGGCCTTGCAGGAACCTTTACTTCTTTTATCATACTTGGAAATTATGGACTTGGACTGCAGACTCACGGTATCTTGGATCTGATGGGATTATACCGGGAAAGCCAGGATCTGTACCAGACCATCATCGCTATTTTTGAAACAATGCCAATGGCTAAGATAGGGCTGATCCTTCTGGCGGTTACTATGATCGCTTTTTACGCTACTACTTTTGATGCCCTTACCATGGTAGCAAGCTCCTATTCTTACCGTTCTCTGGATGCAGATAAAGAGCCGGATAAGAAGGTGAAACTGTTCTGGGCCGTTACTTTGATGCTTTTCCCTATTGCACTGATCTTTTCGGAAAACTCTATGAGCAGCCTCCAGTCAGTATCTATTGTAGCTGCTTTTCCTATTGGCTTTATTATCCTGATGATCGTATGGAGCTTTTTTAAAGATGCAGATTCCTATCTAAAAGAAAAAACTACAAATTAGTACACAAAGAAAAACAGGAGACTTCCCCTCACAAGTCTCCTGTTTATGCGTTGTTATACATTTCTACACTTCCTTTTATCTTTGCTGCAGATATTCATCCTGCCATAAAATCTTTCTTATGCAATTATCTGCTTCTGTCTCATCTCTCCCCTTGAAACAAATGGTCAGAAAACCACATAAGCTTAGATTTTTTAATTCATCATATTGCTTCAAGTTTGCTGTTTTTTGGTCATTGGTTACGAAAATGTCACAATCAAAACGGTTGGCTGTCTGGATCAGATACGAGATCGGTATTGGGGTCAAAGCTTTTTTTCTTACGTCCAAACTTCTGGTTACCATTCACATCACCTCAATTTCAAAAACTACAGCATGTTCCACTTCCTTTACTTAGATCATTATATTCCCCTTTCGTATATCATAGCACCGTTTTTTGTAAAAAACAACGAATTTATTCGTTGTTTTTCTTAATATTTTTGTCATAAATTATGATTTCCAGAGTATTAAAACAGAAAAACGGCAGATGTTACTTAAACAAGTGCCGTTTTCTCTTTGGAATATTAATTTTTTTCTTTAAAGCAAAGGTTACTGGGTATCTGCTGATACGGAAACACCTGCCACTGCCCATTTATAGTTCTGGAGAGCCTGCTGGAGAGCCAGGTCTGCACATTTATATCCTGACTGTGCCTGCAGCCATGCTAATTCCTGCTGCATGTACTGGATATTGCTTAACATACCATTTGCTTTCTGGATCTGTGCTGCCTGCCATGCGATCTGGCCGCTTTCGTAAGCTGTCTTTGCTGCGGTATAGGAAGCGTTCTTTTCTTCCATTTCGTCATACAGTGCCTGAATGTTGGATCGGACATTTTCTTCGGAATATTCTACATTTCGCAGTTTATTTGCAGTCTGTGTGGTAGTCTTTGAGGTACGGATCTGCAGATCTGTCATTCCGCCGCCGGTCTGGCTTCTGAGACTGATCAGATTGTAGTTATTGTTTACTGCTTTTTCTTTATCCTCTGTAACATTCACTGTGGCAATGTAAGATGGATCTGCTGACGGGACTTCACCGAATACCGGGTTAGCTGCTTCATCGTAACCTGTAAAGGAACAGAGCATCTTACGGATCTGCTCGATTCCTGCATCCAGCTGGTTTAACTGGGACTGGCTGGTGGAAAGACTGGATGCAGCCGAAAGTACATCTGCATCTACTGCCATTCCCTGTGCCTGCATGGTGTCCTGAAGCTGTTTTGCTGCTGTGGCCAGTTCTACACCTTTTGCTGCAATGGTACGCTGGGATAAAAGCTGCTGATACTGGTTTAACATCATTTCTACATTAAGGATCAGGCTGTTTGCCTGACGGTCGATCTGTTTTTCAGAAGAAGATTTACGTTCCAGGGAACGGTCCAGGCTGTTTGCTGTAGTACGCAGCTGATTGACCGATTTTCTCAAAGCTCTTGCAGTTGCCTTGGATATCATCTGCTCCATGCCGCTTTGTTCTTTTGCCAGATCTTCGGCTGCTTTTGCCTGGGAGAGCAGGTCATCGGCGGTGGTCCTTGAATTGACTGCGATCTGGCCCTGGTCTTCCTTCATTCCTCTTGCCATAGCATAGGCACTTTTTATAGGACCGTAGTATTCTTTTACTCTGGCGCCTATTTCGTCATAGTCTAACTGGTTATCAGCAAGACGCTGCTGATCAGCACAATAGCTGCCTGCCGGATTTTCTTCTGCTGCAAATGTCTGGAATGGAACGGACGCTGCCAGAAGAAGGGCCATCGTGGCGGCTGTCACGGATCTTAAATGATTTGTTTTCATTTTTTTCGTCCTTTCTTTATGTACTCCCGGAATCGTTTTGTGCCTGATCCTGCGAGAATACTCCGGGAATGCATTTTTTAGTTTGAAGTAGTAAGGCCTTTTACATTCCAGTCATAAGCTTCTAAGGCAAGGAGAAGCTGAAGTTGTTTTGTGTTTACATCGTTTTTGGCTGCTGTATAGGTATTTAATGTACTCTGATACTGCAGGCTGGTCTGGCTTCCTACTGCCAGATTTGCCTGGGCAATATTTAAGTTAGCCTCTGTTACCTGAAGCTGGGCTTTGGCTGCATTTAAGGCATCTCTGGTAGTAAGCACAGTGTTGTACTGCGTTTTTAAGGAACGGACAGCTGTGTCTTTCGCATTTGCTAAAGTTGCCTGATTGGATTCGATCAGATCCTGACTGTCTAAGTTTCCTGCTTTTTTGGTATAATATTTTACATCGTAGTTATTATCAATAGCTGTCTGTGCATCTGCATTTGGATCTAAGGTGTCGATGCGGGATAAGTCTGGCTGAGGCACTTCTTTGATCTCAGGCTGTGCATCTGCACTCCAGCCTAACATAAGGCATAAATTTCTGTGTACGTTTTCCTGGCTCTTTTGTGCAGTTAAAATGGCGTTGTCCTGATCCTGAACACGTTTTAAAGCGGTAAGGACGTCTGTCTGGGTCGCCATGCCTACAGAAAGCTGCGCCTGGGCTGCTTCGTACTGTTTCTGGAGCAGTTCCCTGGTACTCTGGAGGTTTTCCAGATTATATGCAGACTGCTTTAAGGAAACCATCATTTCCTGTGCCTGATAAACAAGTTTTGCTTCCTGCTGGTCGTACTGGATTTTTTCCATATCTGCGTCTTCGTAGTTGTTGTCTGCCTGCTTTGTTAAAAGTCCTGCGGAGTAACGCAGGGAAGCCCAGGTTATATCGTTATCTGCACTGTCTGCCTGATCCCAGATGTCATCGATATCTTTCATGTAGTCATCATAGATATCGTTTAAGTTTTTATTTTTCTGGTCTTTGTAAGTGGACCGGTTGCTTATAACAGTGGGGTTGTATTCGTGAACCAGATTGGCTAATTCGCCGTATTCCATGATATTGTCGCGAAGACTGGCCCATTTTTCTGCAGAATAAGCAAATTCAGGTGTCAGGCTTTTTTTATAGTCTACAGTCTGGACATCTTTGGGCTGGTAGGTGTTATCGTCGGGGCTGTTCTGGGCTGCCATTGCTGTAAGTGGAAGAGATGCTGACAGGATGGAAGCGGTGAGGACAGCGGAAAGTTTTGTGATCTTTTTGGTAATATTTTTCATATTTGGGTCTCCTCTATTAGTTTATGTGTTACAGCTTAGCCATGCGCTGGTTTGAATGAGAAAGTGTGCTACAGCACATTCCCCGTTCCAGGATAGCCATTTCTTCTGTTAATATCTGGATAATGTTTTCTTTTTCAGAAGGATCCTGATAATACATTGCCATGGATTTGATCAGGACCATCATCGCCATATCTACTACGTAGCACAGTGTCTCTATTGTGGTGGGATATCTGTCTTTGTCTAAGCGGCTGTAAAGTTCTTCTATAAAGGATTTATAGAGTTCATCTTTCATAAGAAAACCCCGGATACCGAACATTTGGTTTTGGCCGGTTACGCTTAAGTCGGCTAACAGGTTTCTGTGGATCTGAAATGTAAGTCTTTCGCCTCCTGTTTTCATCCATTCTTTTAAAAGACGGGTGCACAGGCGGAATGGGTTTCCGTTTTCTTCTTCCAGATAATCAAATATTTTTTTTCTTAAGGTATCTCTGAAGCCTCTGAGCATATAGCGCATCAGGTCATCTTTATCTTCAAAGTAGGTATAGAAACTTCCACGGGATATTTCGGCTTCTTTGATGATCTGGTTTATGGATACTGCGGAGTAGGGAACTCTGGCGAATTCGTTAGCCGCTGCTTCTAAAATAGCATTTTTTTTGGATTCTTTCAGGTTTAAAAAACGCTGGGTTGGCATTTACGAGCCTCCTTGTTTTCTTGATGTCCTCCCGGAATCTTTCTGTGCCTGATTTTGTGAGATGATTTTTTGTCAGTTGTGCCACAATTTTTGAGGCGTACGCGGTGCGTACGTTGATAAAATTGGGGTGCGACTGGCGGAAAATCGGCCACAAAGGCAGGTGCATGGAAGACTCCGGGAGGACATCCTATGTCCTCCTTGAATCTTTCTGTGCCTGATTTTGTGAGAAGATTTCGAAAGGTTATTCTTATCTGTGGGTTGTTGGGTTTGAAACATGACACGGTGTTACTATGACACGTTGTCACTTTTGAGATTATATAGAGATTTGGGGAGAATGTCAAGATTTGGAAGTATTAAATATTTGTAAAGATACGGCTCAGGGGATTGGGTGGGGCGCTGGGGATTTGTGCAGGGACAAACTAAGAATTTGGAAAAATGGCTAAAAGCAAGAGAGGGGCGGGCAAAACTCACTTCGTTCAAACAGTTGCCCGTCCCTCTCTTAACGCCATTTTCCCAAATCCAAGTCTGTCTAGCCTGCGCATCCCATGCACCCCACCCAATTCCCTGAGCCTGAGAGTAGCCTGGCTTTTTACCTGGTACATCGTTTCGTAAATAACTGTACTGCTCACATAGAATGCGGATTTGAGTGTGCAGGCAAGTGAGTGGTATAGTTATTTCGAAAATGATGTACCAGTTGTATTTTGGATTATTTGTCTGGCTTTTTGTTCGTCTTCTTTTTTTACAGATATAGAGTAGGTGTTTTTTATACTGCTATCACGTAAAAGAACTGGATTGTCGCCACGAAGGTTATTTAGTGACAGGCGCAGCTGATTATTGGTGCTGGTATCTTTATATGAGATATTATTTTCTGCAAGTAAATTTTTCACCCTAAAGTATTTTTCCATATCTAAGGTAGTGTATATTTCTATGTATTTTGCAAACAGTTTTCTCCTTATGTTCGTGGATGTCCCATATAAGGGACATCTTAAAGATTTTATCACTGCTCCATATAACGGGTGGAAGATGCACTTTTTCTTATAGATTTTCTGTTTTTTCCACAATATAAACCGGTCTGTCCTTTAATTCTGTAAAAAGGATCGCAATATACTCACCTATGATCCCAATCAGCAGGAACATCATTGCAAACATAAAACATAAAAGTACCACGATCGTTGCATAACCACTGGGAGCTCCCTGGCGGGTACAAAGAGTATATACCATAACCAGCACGCCCAATGCTGCCGAAAACACACCTGCATAAATTCCCAGTTTCAACGGCATATTGGAGAAGCAGAGTATGGTATTTATGGAGAAAATAAACAGTTTTTTGATGCTGTATTTGCTTTCTCCAGCTACTCTGGCTCTGGCTTCATATTCTATGTTAGTCTTTTTAAAGCCTACATTTTGTACGTAGCCGCGAAGGAAACGTACTTTTTCACGGTAGTTGTCTTTAAGGACCTGGGCTACGTGGCTGCTGATGGCGAAGAAATCAGATGCGTTTGGCTCAAAATGGACATCTGAAATGTGATTAATAAGCCAGTAAAAGCCTGATGATGTTATATTTTTGACCAGACCTGCGGATTTGTTTTTGGTACGGACCATGTTGATAACTTCGTAGTCGGCACTGAATTTTTCTATGATCTGTGGGATACATTCCGGGGGGTGCTGAAGGTCTGCATCCATGCAGATGATCCCATCTCCTGTACTGTGATCGATCCCAGCGATCATTGCTGCTTCGTGCCCAAAGTTCCGTGAAAAACTGATGAGTTTTACATCATGATCCTCTTTTGCCAGTTCTTCCAGAATGCTTAAACTGTTATCTGAACTTCCGTCATTAACGAATATGAGTTCATGCTCCCAGCCGGATTTTCTTATCTGTTCCAGGATTTTATTGGTTTCTTTATAGAATTCTCGCAAAGCTTTTTCTTCGTTGTACACGGATACGACTACTGATAGTTTACGTAGGCTTTTGCTGTTTTCGTTTATATCGTTACTGTTTTTACTGTTGTTTTCTGCTGTATTGTTCATTCGTCATATACCTGTATCTGTAAGCTGGAATGAGTCGGGATCCGCTGTTCTTCTGGTGGAAGCTGCATATAATTGCCATATATTTCTTTCAGGACGGGATCCCAGCCTTTTGGGATCATAAGGGTGGTGTCTTCAAATGGGGCATCTATTACTTCTTCACACCAGTCTTTGTGAAGTGTAACGTAAAGGTAATCTGGCTGGTAGTTGCTGTAATAGCGTAAGTTGCCTTTACTGTGTCTGTCTTTAAGGGCAATTGCTTTCTGCATCGCGAATATTGCTTTCATAGGGATCAGTTTTCCTGCTGTTGCAAGACCGCCTACAAAGATTTTATGCATCAGGCTGTATTTACTATAGTCTAAATCGTGGCGGTGGCCCATTGCAAGGCCGTAAATGGCTTTATGAAGGAAACGGGTGATTTCTGCTGCTGCTTTTCCTTTTGGAAGCTTATCCAGAATGAACAGGTCTACCCACAGGTGGTTTAGTTTTCCATCATAGTAGTCCATTTTATCACTGTCTGGGTGCATACGGCTTTTTTTATAGATAATACGGGGAGTAAAGTCGTAAAATGCCTTTCCTCCATGGAAGCTGTCTGGTTCTACCAGTTCCATTGTATCTGGGAGTTCTCTTTTTACTACTTTTTTAAATGCTTCAAACTGATTTCTCGTAAAGACAATATCTGCATCATCATCCCATGGAATAAACCCCTTATGACGCACTGCCCCAATAAGAGTCCCTGCATCTAAGGCATACTGTATTTTATATTTACGGCAAATACGGTCAATTTCTTTAAGGATAGTCAGATTGGCCCTGTGAACACGACTCATGTCATATCCAGCATTATCTTTAATGTCAATACCACTGATTTTATTGACACTAACAGTATTTGTGTTTTCCATATTTTCTGCCATATAATCTTTCCCCTCCTTTACCAAATGATGTTCTCTCAGAATCTTTCTGTGCCTGATTTTGTGAGAAGATTTTTTGTCAGTTGTGCCCAAATTTCATCACAATGTTCTCTTTCCTCACTCATGCTTATTTGTAGAACTGGGAAAAGGGGGCGTTTTCAGTTTATCGATTGTCCACATCTTGAGCGCGTCTGTTCGCCTGCAACGGACGCAGTCCGATGCAGGCGAACAGACGCATGCGAAAGCCAGTGGACAATGATACACTGAAAAACCAAGCCCCCATTTCACAGTTCGGACCTTCTGGAATTACTTTCCAATAGCCTCCCGAATCGTCTTCGCCATAAAATCGATCATCTCATCATTCATTCCCGGATAAACTCCAACCCAGAAAGTATCTCTTAAAATCCTCTCTGTATTTTCCAGGTTTCCTACTACGCGATATCCTTTACCTGATGCTCTCATTTCATCAAAGCATGGATGCTTGATCAGGTTTCCGGCAAACAGCATACGTGTCTGTACGCCTTTACTTTCAATGTACTGGACAACTGCGTTTCTGTCTGTACCTTCTTTGCATGTGATCAAAAATCCAAACCAGCTTGGATTGGAATGTGGTGCTGCTTCTGGAAGGATGAGTTTATCGGTGCAGTCTGCCAGTGCCGCTTTTAATCTTGTAAAATTGTGGCGGCGGCGCTCTACAAAGGACGGAAACTTGTCTAACTGGGCACATCCAATAGCTGCCTGCATGTCGGTTGCTTTTAAATTATATCCAAGATGGGAATATACGTATTTGTGGTCATACCCCAGTGGAAGCTCCCCATACTGACGGTCAAAACGGTGTCCGCACAGGTTATCATGTCCGGATGGGCAGATACAATCTCTTCCCCAGTCACGGAAGGATCGGATGATCTTATTTAAAAGCGGACTGTTGGTGTAAACAGCGCCCCCTTCTCCCATGGTCATATGATGGGGCGGATAAAAACTGGAGGTTCCGATATCACCTACTGTGCCGCTGAAATGTACTGTTTCTTTTCCGTCTTCTTCCATTGTATACTGTGTTCCTAAAGCATCACAGTTATCTTCTACCAGCCACAGGTTATATTTATCACAGAATGCTTTTACAGCCCGAAGGTCAAAGGGATTGCCTAAGGTATGGGCGATCATAACTGCTTTTGTCTTTTCAGATCTTGCAGCCTCTAACATGGTCACATCTATGTTGTACTGTGGGATGGTCACGTCTACGAATACCGGCACTGCGCCGTACTGGATCATTGGCGCTACTGTAGTTGGGAAGCCGCAGGCAACGGTGATCACCTCGTCACCGCGGTTTACACGGCGGTCTCCCAGTAATGGGGAAGTCAGTGCCATAAATGCGATCAGGTTTGCGGAGGAACCGGAATTAACCAGGGAACAATAACGCACACCCAGGTATTCTGCCAGTTTCTTCTCAAATTCATCTGTATAACGGCCGGAAGTCAGCCAGAATTCCAGAGAGCTGTCTACCAGATTGACCATTTCACTATGGTCATAAACTCTGGAAGCATATGGGATGCGGTCTCCTTCTTTGTATTCTTTTTTCTTATGGAATGTGTCGCAGTAATCAGCTACCAGATCTAAGATCTGCTTTCTTGCCTCTGCTTCAGTTGTATGTTCAAACATTTTTTTATCTCCTACTAACAATTTTATAATTGGACTGCCGGGACGGTCTTATGAAAAGAATTCCCGGATCTGGCGGTCTGTTACTTCTAACATATCTGCCCCATTTAAATATTCTTTTGACCACTCTACTGTTTTTTCAATGGCTGTTTTTACTGTATATCTTGGTGTCCAGCCAAATACAGTTTTGATCTTGGAACAGTCTAATTTCAGGAAATTTGCCTCATGAGGGCCGCCGGCCCAATGATTTTCCCAGGTCATTTTCTCTCCCCAGGCATTGCAGAACAGGTCCGTTAAGGTTCCTGTTGTTATACAGTCCCTGTCATCCGGACCTACATTGTAGTAACCCTGGTATTTGTTGTCTTTGTACTGTTCCATGGCAATGGTAAGATATACTGCCAATGGCTCCAGCACATGCTGGTATGGTCTTGTGGAATGTGGATTTCTTACCTGGATGGGCTTTCCGGCTGCTGCTGCGCGGATGCAGTCCGGGATAATACGATCACTTGCAAAATCACCGCCGCCAATGACATTTCCGGCACGGGACGTGGAAATGGCACACCGTCCGTCCCCGAAGAAGGATTTTTTGTAGCTGTGTGTTACCAGTTCGGAACATGATTTACTGTTGGAATATGGATCATAACCATCTAATGGGTCACATTCACGGTATCCGTATTCCCATTCTTTGTTTTCATATACTTTATCAGTTGTTACATTTAAGAAGGATCTTACACTGTCAGTAAGACGGACACATTCTAAAATGTTTACTGTCCCCATTACATTGGTCTCATATGTGTAAACAGGTTCTTTGTAGGATTCACGGACGATAGGCTGTGCTGCCAGATGAAATACGATCTCCGGCTTTACTTCATCGAAAACGCGGCGCAGATGCGACAGATCCCGTATGTCTCCGGTGATGCTTTTGATGGTATCTTCCAGCCCTGCTATTTCAAAAAGAGCTGGTTCTGTAGGCGGATTTAAGGCATAGCCAGTTACCTGGGCGCCTGCCAGTGTAAGGATACGCACCAGCCATGAGCCTTTAAATCCTGTATGGCCTGTGACCAGTACCCTTTTTCCATTATAAAATGATTTCAGTTCTTTTAATGTCATAACAACTCCTTAATCTTTCCAGATCTTCCACGGTGCTTTTCCTGACTGCCACAGTTCTTCTAATTTTTTCATCTCTCTCTGGGTATCCATGCACTGCCAGAAGCCACCGTGATAGAAGGACTTCATCTGGCCTTCTGCTGCCAGCTTCTGCATTGGTCCCTGCTCAAAAACGGTGGAATCACCTTCCAGATAATCAAAAATCTCCGGATTCATTACCATAAAACCGCCGTTGATAAGAGCGCCGTCATTGTCATCTTTTTCACGGAAGGAAAGAACAGTATTGTCATCTGCAATGTTTAACACGCCTTTGGACTGTCCCAGGTTCACAGTCGTGATCGTTGCGATCTTACCGTGGGATCTGTGGAACGCTATCAGTTCATTTAAGTCTACATTGGAAACGCCATCACCATAGGTAAGCATAAATGGCTCGTTTCCAATATACTGCTGGATACGTTTTACACGGCCGCCGGTCATGGTATTTAAACCGGTATCTACCAGTGTGACCTTCCATGGCTCAGAATAGTTGTTGTGTACTTCCATGCTGTTATTTGCCAGGTCAAAGGTAACGTCGGATGTATGCAGGAAGTAATCTGCAAAAAATTCTTTTACAACGTACTGCTTATATCCGAGACAGATCACAAAATCGTGGTATCCGAATTCGGAATAATATTTCATAATATGCCACAGGATCGGCTTTTCACCGATCTCGATCATTGGCTTTGGTTTTAAATGGCTTTCTTCGCTGATCCTGGTGCCGAAGCCGCCTGCTAAGATAACTACTTTCATTTTCAATCTTTCCTCCAAGAGTTCTTCTATGTTCTCTCGGAATCTTCCTGTGCTTGATTTTGTGAGAAGATTTTTTGTCAGTTGTGCCCAAATTTCTGAGGCGTACGTGGGACGTACGTCGATGAAATTCGGGTGCGACTGGCGGAAAATCGGCCACAAAAGCAAGTGTAGGAAAGACTCCGGGAGGACATCTTCTGTTTTTAAACATCATTATCACTATTTATCCCTGAAGATATTCAGGTGGTTTTCTTCCAGGATACGGAATGCTTCCTGGATCTTGCCTGTACCTTTCCGGTATTCGTAAAGGCTATCTATTTCTTTGGAATGTTCTTTTAGTTCTTCTTCTGTCATGGCTGGAATAGCTGGTGCCATTTCTGCCATTTTTTCAAAGTTTTCTTCTCTGTAAGGTGCCTTTTGTATCTCACGATAAGTAGTATAACCATTTCCAAGAAGGATTGCAATACAGAAGGCTATTTCAAGAACAGGCACTGCCCTTCTTAACGTTCTGCCACCGGTATGCTGTCTGCGTATTTTTGATGCAAGGGCAAATGTAAGAAGGATCCCCAGCACACCTGCCTGAAACTGCAGGGCATAGCGGGAGCTTAAGGCATAGTCCTCTTTCTCAAAAATGTAACGTGAAAGGAAAATAAGAAGATGATTTGCCCCGCCAGATACAAGGAGCATCAATGGAAAGAGCGTTTTTTTGTAAATGCCAAGGCTTATGTTTAACCACAGGGACCACAGATAGCCGGACATGAGGATAACTCCCAACAGATATATGATTTTGTTGGAAATACAACCATTTTGCATCCACTGCTGTAATTCTTCCCCTCCAATGAACATTCCTGCAAGGGATTTAAGGATAAAACGAACCGGAAATGAAGGATGATCGGCTAATATCTGTCCCAGTGACCTGCCTGTAGCTCCTGCATGTTCTTCTACTGCAAAGGAATTGCTGAATATATAAAGGAGCAATGGTATAAGAGTACAGAGAAGAAATGTAATATATTCTTTTCGCCTGGAATCATCAGCCAGCAGTGCTGCCACACCGGATGCCAGTATCATAACAGCGGCATAGACTGCACAGTAAGGACCGGCTGTTCCCAGGATGATAAGCCACGGAAGAAGCATAAGTCTGGTCTTGTCCCACTTTTTTTCCTGTCCTCTGTAATAGCGGTCAAAAAGAATCTGGTGATAGAAAAAGCAGGCAAAGGCAAAGAAATGGGACCAGCCGCTTCCATTTGTCAGCATTTCCCATTTGTTCAGGCTGAACATGACCACCATAAGGGCTATAAACCATGTTATCTGAACCTTTAACTGACGGGAATAGGCAGAAAAGCACCAGGCTGCAAGACCTACGCTTACAGCCCCCAGTACCCGGTCAAAGGTGATGGAAAAGCCAAAAAGCTTTACATTTATAATACGGGCCAGATAGTTAATAGGGATACGGGTCAGCACATCTGCCACAAAGAATTTCTTTGGATCACATACATCTGGCAGATAACTGTTTACCAGACGGATATAATCGGAATAGACCACATCACAGGTCGCATTTTTGATATACCACAGAAGAAATGCAATGCCCAAAAGTGGTATTAACCAAAGGTGGGCTTCTTTAACAGCATTGCTCCTGTTTTGCTCCCTGTTACCGGGAATTTTCATGTATTTATCCTCCTGAACCATGTTATGTACTCTCGGAATCTTTTTGTACTTGATTTTGCGAGAAGATTTTTTGTCAGTTGTGCCCAAATTTTTGAGGCGTACGCGGTGCGTACGTTGATAAAATTCGGGTGCGACTGGCGGAAAATCGGCCGCAAAGGCAAGTGCATGAAAGACTCCGAGAGTACATTTTTATGTTCTCCCGGAATCTTTCTGTGCCTGATTTTGTGAAAAGACTCCGGAAGTACATTTTTACGGTGTTGTAATATGCACGATAGCGGCAAGACGGTCTTCGCCTCTCTGCTCTCTGGCATTCTGCATATAGAAATTATAGTCAAATTCCAGATGGACTAACTGCCACGGCTCTGCCTGAAGCGTGGTATTTACTACGCTGGAGTGAAGAGGCAGTGTACGGGCAGGTTCTTTATCTTTTGTAATGTAAATGACTTCCCCGCCGCTCATTACACCTGGATACATAAATTCCAGTTCTATTTCCCCGGTGGAACCTGCCATCACTGTAAGGGATGCATGTTCATCCATCCAGCCATCGGAATAATACCCGTAATCGATCTGCAGCTTCAGGCTGCGGACAAAATCCGTAATATCCTGGAATGCATTATGAGCCGGATCTTCTCTGAGTACCAGCATCTGGTCATCTACCTGTCCAATGTCCCGGATACTGTCTATGAACTCTACTTTTGTACCCTCTGCCTTCATTTTCGGATCAAACACCTTAAAGAAGGTACGGGCAGTAAAATCGCTCATCTGATACGTATTACCCATGATATAGATGGTTTTCCCAAATATGCTGTCCCCGTATTTTTCATAGGTCTGCTCTGCAAGGGAATTATAGCGCAGCTGGTCCGGCCACAGATACAGCTTTGGATAGCAGCTGCGGTAAAACAGTTCTGCCGGAAGCATAAGCAGCACATACAGCCCAAAAAGGATCCCCCATGGCCAGAGTCTCTTCAGATACAGTTCTTTTTTTACTCCTTCTGTCAGTTCCCCATAGATATAAGAAAGGAAAAGTAATGCACCAGTTAAGGATACGTAGATCCAGCGCATTTCCACACGTATGGTAACGCTGGATGAGGCAATATTTAAAGCAATAAAGCCGATAAAGAGCATAGCATTGAACAGCATGGTAAACTTTCGCTCTTTCTGTTTTTCCACGATAAATTTTACCAGAAATGCCAGCACCATAATAAGGATCATCACATCTGCCATACCGGCCAGGCCTTTGACCCACATGGGACTTTCACCCCATGGACAGCCATTTAAGTGTTCCGGGCCTGCGTTAATACCAAACACATATGCAGCCTGGCTAAAAGCAAATTTAATGGCCTGCTGGATATTTAATGTGTCTACTACCTGTGTTCCTCCGGTTCCTGCCGGAAGGACAGAACCAATGGTAAAAGCCCTGATCAGCTGTACCATTCCAAAGGAAAGGACTGTACTGAACCAGAGGGATATTTTTTTACATTTTTTAATGATAAGAGCCAGAATCAGCAATGGCAGCAGTGCCATGTAACGTTCATGTACAAAACATACTCCGAAATACAGCAGGCTGGCAAAATAAAAACAGTTCTCCCTGTTTTCTTCATTAATATAACGGTACAGGTTCCAGAGAATGGAAACAGCCATCCAAAGTGCCATCGTCTCCATCAGTCCTAAAACCTGTCCGATCTGGTAATATGCCATACGGCTGGCCAAGAACATGGCCCCTGTAAAAAAGCCGATCGCTTTCGCCCTGGACAACCGCCAGCCAATGGAATACAGGTACCAGGACAATGCTGCATTTAGCAATATGTTAATAGGTACAAAAAGGGCTACATGGTTTCTCACTACAGCCATTTCAAGCCAGGCTGCAAGGTAATATAAAAACCGGAAACGGGTACTTCCCATAGGAAAGACATATTCCACAAAGCTCTGCTCGCCATAACAGGACCAGAAATACAGATCATCCATATAAAGACCCTTGATCTGTATCCCATGGTTCAACCACACAGCTAGTCCTAAGAGAAGTCCCATGAAGATCACATGATCCTTCCATTGATATTGTTTTTCCATTCTGGAAAATCCGATCCTGAATTTAATTCTTTCCCTGGTGTCCAAAATTCTGCCTCCTTAAATTGCAGTGAATCTTTCTGTTCCTGTTTACGCCTGGCTTATTCTCCGTTTTTCACCATGCTGTAGGCATCACGGAACAGCTGCACTAATCTTTCATCCGGTTCTTTAAATGGGTGGTCCAGATCTACTCTTGCCAGCATATTTCCCCACTCAAAGGTAAGATCTTTTAAGGTACCTTCTGCGATCATATCTTCAATGATCTGTGTGGCTCTTGGCTGGTCTGCCAGATAGCCCGCCTGTACATATATATATTCGGTTCCGGCCCATCTTAAATATTCTTCGAAATAGGCCAGTTTTTTTACTAAATATACGTCTCCGCCGCTTCCTGTTATGTCATAATAGCTCTGCACGCTGCAGTCCATATCCAGCACCTGGGGGTGAAAACCAAAGGCTACTACCCGGTTCTTTTTGGTAAGCCGTGAACAAAGTTCCTTACAGCCTCTTCTTTCCCAGCTTTCGTGTCTGTGATAACGGTGGTTATAGTACCCCTTACCTGCCAATTTAAATGGTGTAAAGCCCGGACACCCCGCCCAGCTGGTAGAGGATGTGACCAGAGTATTAAAGAGAAGGAATGGAACTGCTAACAGGCAGATGCCGATCCTCAGGGAATCCTTACCTGACAGCCCCGTTTTGCGGATGGTACACTGATCTTTACTGTCCCTTACAGCTGCTGTGCCATTGTTTTCCGGTTCTTCTTTCTTCAACCAGTCCCCTGTGATCCGCATGGTACTGATAACTACAACTGCATACACCAGCATAAAATAGTTTCCATCTACCTGTGAAAGTGTATAAATGCTGGCTGCTGAACCTGCTAACAGCGTGATCATGAGAAAACCGTCAAAAAAATCCAGCTGTGAGATCTTCTGACGTTTTATAACTCTTATTATTACCTGAAAAATCCAAAACAGCAAAAGTGCCGTTACCAGAATACTTCCCCAGGCAATGATTACATGATCCATATCTTCTCCCACCGGAGAAATAAGGATTCCCTTTAAACGCCCCAGCAGCCTTTCTATTTTTTCCTCAGTGGAAAGAATAGACGGATCACCGATAACATGTGAAAAGTTGTAGGGATATTTTACTTTAAAACCTATTTTTTCAAAGAAATTGGCAAATACAGAGGTAACAGGAACTCCTGTAAGAAGCCAGGTGCGATACCACAATCCTGCAGTTGCCAGTATAGGAAAGATCCAGGTTAAAAATCCTCTTTTATCCTGTTTTCCTGCTTTTTTGAAAATAAGCAGGCACACCAGTCCCACACCGCCCAGGGCAGTAGAAAATATAAGGGCTGTTGGTTTATAAACAAGAGAAAGGATATAAACAGATACGGCGAAAATAAGCCATGGAGCTGTATTACACGACCGCTCTGTTTCTGTCACTCCTGTTACAGGATTTTCCCTGATCTTCTGTGAACTATTTGTGCAGACATTTTTTTCTCCATCTTTTCTGGTAACTGCCAGACACAGCATATCGTAAATAATAAGCTGGCACATCAGAGTTATGCTGTCACTTTTGGCAGAAACTGCCATGTTCATAATACCGGGAACTGCGCAAAAAAGTGCCCCGGTCCAGAAACCGGCCTTTTTTCCACCATAACGTGTTCCGATCACCACAGCCGTTATCACACTGACTGTTGTGGTCCAGAAAGTGAATGAAAGCAAAAAACCATAGGTAGGTGTACCTGATAATGGAAGCACCAGCACCTCTGCACCTTTGCTGTAGGTATACACCAGATTGATCAGTCCCAGATTCTCATAAATACCTTCTCCATTATCCAGTATATACGGGGAACGCAGTCCATAATGAAGGGAATCATAATCCAGCTCATGGTTTAAACGGCCCGCCTGAAGGAACAGCATGGTAAGAATGAATGCAAGAAGGGCTGCCTGAAGCACATCTTCCGGCATAATTGCATGAAGCATATTGCTGCATCCACTTACTGCATTCTGTTTCTTCATCCCCTTTTTCTCTGTACTGCTGTGGTTATCCACAGACCTGCTGAAAATTTCTTTGTTTTTCCACAGCCAGACTGCCGCTATCCCCACACACAGCACAACTGCTATCTTTCGCCAAAGTCCGATACCTCCATGACCTGTAAGGGAAATCCCACATACCATGACCATCCAGGCAGCGCTTCCGGTGGTCAGCCCTAAGGTGATCTTTTCCCAGACCGGAAGCAGGTATCTGGTCTTTTTACCGGAACCACTTAAAAAACAGTTATTGATGCAGATACCATATCCCATCACCGTTGCCATCCATATGCCGGCACCAATGAGCGGCAGCAATATACTGTGTCCCCACAGGAAAAACAGCCACCCGGATACCAGACACGCTGCTGCCATCTTTCTTTTTCCCCTGTGTTTTACTGCCAGGCACAGCCACCATAAATTCCATAAAAACAGGACAGACAGTTCTAAAAGCATCCATCCTGTTTCTCTCTTTTGTAATGTTTCCCCCACAGGGCCATGAAGTATCAGTCTGTTTGCAGCGGTTCCTATAAGGATAACTGCTGCCAGCCAGAATACAGCCAGCAAAAGACCTTCTTTCCTTTTTTCACTCCCCATTTTTACCTGTTCCTTTATTTCTTTATTCGTACTCCTTATAAGCGGAAGAGTATCCCTTCATGATCAGCCTGACCACCGGTTCTGGCCAGAATCTGCTAAACATTTCTGTTTCTTCTTTTGCCCTGCGGTTGTCTTTGATGCAGGCATTTGTAGTCGCCCCCTCATGGACCCGGTAATAGATCAGAGGCTTCTCCACACAGATAAACCGTCCTTTTTCTCCTGCCAGCTGTACCATGTGGTCCCAGTCTAAAGCAAACTGATACCCTGACTGGACAAATGGCTCTCCTAACAGCTTTTTACTGTAAGTAGTTGCCGGGCAGCAGATGGGATTTCCAAATACAAGAGGCATTATTTTTACTGGTTTTAAACTGCAAAGCCTGTGAAAACGCAGGGGAATACGTAAAAAACGCTTCACCCACAGCATCTTATCCCCGGTGATCACCTTTTTGTTTTTCAAAATGGCATAATCAGAAGTAAATACAGTCATATCCGGATATTTGGCTGCTGCCTTTAACAGTTCTTCCCCATAGTTTCTGCAATACATATCGTCCTGATGGGCTATGGTGACAAATTCTGCATCTGCCATGGAATATGCATAATTCCAGTCATCCCGTATATTGCTTTTTCCTTCCCGGATATAGTAGGGCAGATCATATTTTTCTGCCATATCTGCTAAAAACGGGCTTGGGGTGGATGTGCACAGGATCACAGGAGATACCACTTTCTGTTCCTTCAGAGATTTAATACAGCTTTCCAGATAAGGTGAATCACCATAGGCAGGTATTGCATATACATGCTTATGACTCATAAAAATGATCCTCCAGCATCAGGCACAGTGCATGGTATACAGGAAGATGAAGCTCCTGGATCTTAAAGGTCTCCTGCTCTGGAACCACGATGGAAACATAGGAAAAGTCTTTGATCCTTCCACCGTCACGGCCAGTCAGTCCGATCACAGTCACACCTAATGCTTTGGCCGCAGCTGCTGCATAAAGTACATTTTTAGAATTTCCGGATGTAGTGATCCCCAGAAATACATCGCCCTTTTTTGCATAGCCGTAGAGCTGCTGTGCAAAGGTAAGGTCTCCGTTTACATCATTGGAGTAGGCAGTTGTCAGGGCACAGTGACCGGTCAGTGCAATGGCCGCAAGTCCTCCCTGAAGATTATCAGCCAGAATTTCTCCCATCTGCGGGTCTGCTGTCTTTAATGCCCTTGCCAGCTCTTCTGATACAGGACGGCGTTTTACAAAGCCTTTCATCAGCTCTCCTACAATGTGTTCACTGTCGGAACAACTGCCGCCATTTCCTGCGATCATCAGTTTCCCGCCATTTTCATAGCATTCCCTCATAATCTCATAGGCTTTAAGGATATCTCCTTTTACCGGTCCAAGTACCGGATAACGCTGCACTAATTCATCTAAAAATCTAAGTTCTTTCATATACATTTTCTCCTTCTGGCCACTATGTGCTCCCGGAATCTTTTTGGTTACAGTTCAGCCATGCGCTGGTTTGAATGAGAAAGTGTGTTGCAAGCATGCTTGCATAAGCACTTTTTCATCCAAATCAGCATATGATGGACCCACCATGCTTCTTGTTTTCATGAATATGGAAACAAGAAGATGTAATGGCTGAACTGTAACTCTTTTTGTACCTGATCTTACAAGAAGTTTTTTATCAGTTATACCCAGATCTCCTGTTTTATTTTCTTTCCAGTATCCACTGTGCTGCCTGGCCAAGATCCTCTGCATAATGATCATAGGACGGTTTTTCACCTTTTTCCTGCTGTTCTTTATGAAGCTCTGCCCCATATCCGGTTCCTACCAGAATAGAGGTAACGCCAAATCTATGTCCAGCCTCTGTATCAAGAAGCTTGTCCCCGATCATATAGGAAGCAGTCTTGTCCACCGGAAAGTCTTTCTCTGCCATTTCAAACATGCCTGTTCCCGGTTTGCGGCAATTGCACACTTTTTTATATGCACCAATACCATGTACCGGATGGTGGGGGCAGTAATAAAAAGCATCGATCTGGGCTCCGTCTTTTTCTAACAGCTGGTTCATATACTGGTGAAGGATCTTTACATCTTCTTCTGTATAATAGCCTCTTGCCACTCCCGCCTGATTGGTTACAACGATCAGCTTATAACCGGCGTCTTTTAACTTTTTCAAAGCCTGGGGCACACCGGGAAGAAGCTTCATATCTCCGGTCTTATGAAGATAGTTCACTTCTTCGTTTAAGGTGCCATCCCGGTCTAAAAATACTACTTTATTTAATGTATGTTCCACAGTCTTGTTTTCCATTTCTGCGATTGTCAGATTTTTATATAAACCTTCTCTGTTTTACAGACCTGCCTTTATTTTAGGTCAAAACAGTATTCCCCGTTTGGCATCTGCACTTTTACCTTATCATACTGCCAACGGTCTTCGTCTGCTACCCAGCTCTGGGCACCGCGCAGTTCAAAATTCCAGTCAGCCAGCTGTCCGCCCATGGACTCCATGCGGGCTGCCACCTTATGACGCACATTGTATGGGCAGTACATTAACAGGTATCCGCCGCCGCCTGCGCCTAAAAGCTTTCCACCTAATGCACCTGCCTTTAATGCCTCTGCATACAGCTCATCGATCTGTGGATTGGAAATCTTATTGCTCATACGTTTTTTGCTCTGCCAGCCGTAGTCCAACAGCTTTCCAAAGCTGTGAAGATTGCCTTTTAACAGCTCATCCTTCATGGCATAAGCCAGTGCTTTCACCTCACACATAGCTTCAAAAGCATCTTTCTTTTCATAGTTCTGCACCTGGTCTTTAATGATATTTGCAGAAACATGTATCTTTCCAGTATAGCATAACAACAGGTTATACTGCAGCTCATGGATAATGTCTTTTTTAATACGCAGGGGATTTACCACTACATTGTTCCGTCCATGGAACTCAATGAAATTAAAACCTCCAAAGGTTGCTGCATACTGATCCTGATAACCGCCATCGATCTTTAAATCTTCCCTCTCTACCTCATATGCCAGATCAGCCATTGCATATGCATCTAACATAATGCCTTTCCAGCGTGCCATAGCAGTAAGCATTGCCACCATGACTGTAGAGGATGTTCCAAGACCAGAGCCTGGAGGTGCATCGCACTGTAAATACACTTCGCAGCCCTGTTTGATATCCATTGCCTTTAAGGCAGCAGTTACCAGGTCCAGACGTCCGTCGTAAACATAGTTTTCCCTTGTGTTGTATTTTACTGTCATATCGAAATCCAGTGAGTGAACAATGATCTGATCATCCTCTCTTGGTACAATAGAACAATATGCATATTTATTAATGGTACTTCCGATAATAGCGCCGCCCTGCTGCTCACAGAATGGTGCTACATCTGTACCGCCGCCGCCAAAGCTGACGCGAAGGGGCGCTCTGCCTCTGATCACCATATATTTTTCTCCTTTCGGACTTACGATTAATGTACCACTCCTGTTTTTACATCTTCCTGGAACTGGAAATAAGCTTCTGGAATGCCAATGTCAATAAAATAGCCGTCATTTACAAAGCCGCCCAGCTTCTTTCCCTCAGAAAGCCACCTTGGGATCATCTCATTTTCAAGAGATACCTTACCTTCCGGTATCTCATCCAACAAGCTTTTTTTCATCAGATAAATACCGCCGTTAATGGTTCCCGGCACCGGATCTGCTGTTTTTTCATTAAATCCGGTAAGAATACCGTTTTCATCTAAAATGGCTTTACCGTAACGCGACACGTCTGGCACCTGACGCAGCACCAGAGCCATATCCAGATCCTGTTCATCCTGCTGCTTTGCCAGACGGGTATAGTCGATCTGGTAAAAGGTATCTGCATTTAACACATAAAAACGGTCTTCTGTAATGAATCTGCCTGCATTTTTAATAGCTCCTGCTGTACCTAAAAGAGTTTCCTCATAGGCATAGGAAGCGTGAAAGCCAAATCCACTTCCATCTTTAAAATATTCTTCCACCATGGAACCTTTATAGCCTACAGCGAAAATGATCTCTGTAATGTCACTGCGCACCAGCTCTCTGGTCACGTATTCCATAAATGGTTTATCCTCGATCAATGCCATTGGCTTTGGACGGTCGCTTACAACACTGCGAAGCCTGGTCCCCAAGCCGCCGGCTAGTAAGATTGCCTGCATTTTAATCTCCTGTTCTGTGTTTCCCTTTTTCGCACTGCTCATTGCTATCGGGAAAAGTCATTTTCTATTACTTTCCATGCCCCATCCATGCTGAAGTGTTCCCTGATATACCTCTGGGTTTCTTCACACATCTGACGGCAGCGGTCATTATCCTGATACAAAGCCACAGTCTTATCTGCAAATACCTTTGGATCGTCTTCCACCTCAAGTACCTGCCCAACCTGTGGGATACCTTCTGCACCGGTGCTGGTGGTAATGATCGGTGCGCCGTTGTAGATCGCCTCTACCACTTTGCCCTTTACACCTGCTCCATAACGCAGCGGAACTACCACTACCTTACAGGAAGCGTACAGACCTGCCAGCTCTTCTTCACTGACAAAACCTTTGATGATAATACCGTTTCCAGGCTGCTCTAAAGCCTTGATCTCATCAGTTACCTTAGAACCAACTACATAGAATTTAATATCCGGCAGCTGTTCTCTGATATGGGGGAATATCTCCTTTGCAAACCAGAGCACAGCATCTGCATTTGGCGGATGGGCGAAACCACCCACAAACAGCAGTCCTTCTCTCTTTGCAAAGTCTTCCTGGATATCCCCCAGAAAGTGATCGTATACATAGGCAGTAATGGCCTTTGCATTGATCGACCGGTCAATGGCATGGATGGCATTGATCTCTACATAAGAGGGATAATAGGAAATAGCCGCCTTGCGCATCATGGAAAGTTCAATGGCTTTCCAGTAATCTGCCTCTCTCTTAATATCAATATCCCCGGTCAGCTCATATTCACGGCCCAGACGTAAGAAATGCAGGTCATGACCATAGTAGATCACCTTGATATTGGTATTTTCCTTGATAAAATCCACGTATTTTGTAGCAATATGAGGCCGGTTCAGGTAAGCTACGTCAATCTCGTCTTTATTCAATTTCAACCAGTCCCAGATACCGGTTGCCCAGTGATCCCCATAAAGGATCTCAATCCCCATCTGCTCAAGAGTAGTAGAATATGGTTCTTCATGAAGGAAGTTATCACCTAGGAACTTGACTACATAGCCCTTCTTCAAGAACATTTTCAGGTACTGATACGTTGTCTTGGATCCAGCATCCTTGTCAAAGGTAGGAACATAATGATCCACTACTAAAATGACTTTCTTGCCCTGACTGCGCTCTCTTGCACGGAATGGGTTTGGATTTCCATCATTGACGCACTGTTTCTTAAACTCATCTGCCCATTTTTCCTTTAATTTCTGGCTGTTTTCCACCTGATAGCGCTTTAAGCCGGTACCATTTACATCTGTACCATTGGAAACACCCTCAAAATGGATCACCTTGGAAAGAGGCTGATAAACTACCCTATAGCCTGCTTTTCTCACCTCAAATGCCAGATCAGAGTCTTCACAGTAAGCCGGGGCAAAACGCTCATCAAAGCCGCCGATCTGCTTCCATAAATCTACTGACAGCAAAATAGCTGCACCTGAAATATAGTCTACATCTTTTACATAGTTATATTCTGCCTTATCCGGATCATCCAGACGGCCATAATTCCAGCCGGAACCATCACTCCAGATAATACCTCCGGCTTCCTGCAATCTTCCATCCGGATAAACCAGCTTGGAACCGACCATACCAATGGTATCATCAGATTCGATAAGATTTACCAGAGAAGACAGCCAGCCTTCTGTTACCTTGGTATCATTGTTTAAGAACATGATATACTTACCTTTTGCAGCTTTTGCAGCCTGGTTACAGTTGCGAAGGAAGCCCTGGTTGGTCTGGTTACGGCAGATCACCAGTCCATCCACAAAACGGCCGATCTCTGCGGTAGCATCTGTAGAAACATCATCTGCAATAATAACTTCATATGTCACATCTTTTGTGAATTCCAGAATGGACTGCAGGCATGCATAGGTATAATGAATCTGGTTATAGCATGGAATTACAATGGAGACCATCGGATTCTCATACTGTGGGAAGGAAAGATGTCCGCCGGTAAGATAACCGTCACCAATCTTAAAATCACCCTCAATGAGATTACGCCCCTCTTTGGTTGCGTACATTTTTCCGTATTTGACCGGATGCTTTACAGTATTAAAGCTATAATTTAAGATCTTACGCTTCCTAGTCCCTTTTGGAAATGCCTTGTTTACCTGCTGTCCCAGTTTCCGGCGCATTTTAAATACAAGTGCTTCATGACCATTTAAATAAGTAGCCAGCTTGCCCAGTTCGTTGACCTCATGGCGCAGGTCCTTGATCATTACCTCCAGGTTGGTCACATGGTTATTGGTAAGACGCAGGATCTCCTGATCCTTCTTTACCTGGATATTGCGCTCTTCTACCTCTGCCTGAAGCTGGTTGATCCGTTCTCTCGCCTGAGCCAGCTCCTTTTCCTGGGCCTTTAATTCTTCCAGTGTCACCAGACGCTGCTTATAATTGCCCATATATCCCTGAGTTCCGTCGCCGTGTACCCAGGTCTGGAATGCCACTTCCATAGAAGCATAAATTTCTGCCAGCTTCTCATCCATTCCAAATTCACTTAAAAACTGAACTGCATTTTCATAGTCCAGCAGACCTTCATACTTATAATAGAAATAAACCAGATTACGGTAGCGGATGAAACCTGCCGGGATCGGGAAGTCAAATACCCATTCATAGTCCAGGCAATAAAGCCCATCCTGGGTTTCCATCAGGTTTTCAAAAAGACCATCAATGTTGCTCACTTCATAGGAAGTATCCTGTAAGGAAAGGATCTCTTCACTGTCACCAAATACCTCCTTAAACTGATCCGTTGGTGTAAATGGTTCTTTTTTCAGAACTGCCTGTCCAAATACCCGGTCCATAGCAGCTTTTAAGGCTTCTACCGGGGCTTTTTTTCCTGTGATCTGCTCCCCTAAGATCTCCGCCAGCGTTTTTCCCTTTAAAAAGCCAAAGCGGACTGCCTTGTTATCTTTGGAATAATGTGGCTCTAATACCTTTACTGCCGGATTTACGCTGGTCAATTTCTCATATTTTTCGCGCATAGACCGGATATGAGCCTCTGCCGCTGCTGTAAGGGCTGTCTTTTCCACATATCTTTTTCCATTTTCTTCCAGGATCGCAGTGCGTATCTGGAAATCTTCTTTTCTGGTGCGGTTGTATTTTGCAAATACTGCCTTGAAAGAACCGGCTCCCTTAGAAGCCACTGCCAGATATGCATTGGCAAACAGGCCAAAGGCCTTTTCCTGTACCAGCTTATCTGAGATCTCATCTTCATGGATGCAGGCCCAGCGCTGTCTGTCGTATACAGCGGTCACATGGGGGATATCTCCCTTTCCCGGAAGATACCTGTCAGAATAGACAGATGCCGCCCGCTTATATTCCGGCATGGGGTAATAAAATTCCACCCTTGAAAGTCCTGCTTCTTTAAATGCTTCTTCCAGTTCTCCCTTTGTAAACGCAGTCTCATCCTCATCATGGACAGCGCCGGAAAGAAAGCTTAAACCAAGAGCATTTTCACATGCAAAGATCAGTCTGCCTTTTTCTGAAAGATAAGAAGCAGCCTGAGCGAAAATAGTTTTAATATCCATCTCTGAACGGTCTGACCGTAAGACCACCAGATCGTATTTTCCTTCTTTTTCAGTTGTTTCCATTTTCTGGAAATCAGCCGCTTTGATATAGGAAACATTGGTGTAAGCATCATTCATTTTCTGGTTTACTACCAGATTTTCATCTCTTTCATCTACGACTGCAACATGGTCACAGCGCTCTGCAAGTAAACCGGTGATCACGCCATAGTCAGAGCCTAACTGCAGCACATTTTCCTGTCCTGAAAAATCCATCCAGTCCATAAGGTTGCGCCGGATATCTGAAAGGGCATACAGAACTTCCGGGCGGCTGTCTGCCTCCAGGATTTTTAAGATGCCCTCTTTATCTGCGCCATATTTCTTAAATAAGTCAAGGATTTCATAACTTATGTCATTCATCTGCATTCCTCTTTTCCGCCTTTACCTGTGATTCCATATCGTAAACACCAACGGTATTTTTATTGGAAATAACGGTAATATTGGTTACATCATAAAGCCTGTGATACACTACATGTTCCCCCTGCTCAAAGCCGGTGCAGCTCATGCTTAACAGATACTCACCGCCCTGAAGGTTCATTTTCTGGGTAAATTCTACGGTATATTCATCTCCATTTTTTACCGGCTTGATATCCGCCCCTTCAAACATAGTGTTTGTTCCGGTAAGTTCTGTTCCCTTTTTATCTTTGATCGTATAAGTAAAAATAGGTGTCTGGATATCCGCATGGAAACGGATGCACTCTTTTATGGTAAATGTTTCACCCTTTAACAGCAGATTGGTCACATTTCCCCTGGCATCTAAAAGCCCCAAATCGTAGATCTCCGCTCTTCCGTCCCCATATTCAGTGCGGTCGGTGTTGATGGCCAGCTGGTCACGCATAAGACCGGTATGGGATAAATTCATTCCGCCGGAAAAATCAGACATTTCTGTGCCTTCATTCTTTTCGGTATCCGTTTGTGCGCTGCTTTTTTCCTTTAAAAGTTCCACTGCATCTCCATTTTCTGATGCTTTTTCCGCTGCCAGCTCTGCCCGCAGATCCTCCAGCTTTCCAGCCAGTATCTTTTTGTACATATCTACAACTTTTCCAGCCGGGCCTTCTGCAATAAATTCGCCTTTGTGCAGCAGCACAACTTTATCACAATATTTGATGATACTGCCCATATCATGGGTAACCATCAGGATGGTAGTTCCTTTTTTACGGATTTCTTCCATTCTCCGGTAACATTTTGACTGAAAGAACACATCACCTACAGACAGCGCCTCATCTACGATCAGGATCTCCGGATCTACGTTAATAGCCAACGCAAAGGCCAGGCGCACGAACATACCGCTGGAATAAGTCTTTACCGGCTGATATACGAAATCACCGATCTCTGCAAAATCCAGGATATCCTGCAGCTTTTCATCCATCTCTTTTTTCGTATATCCCATCATGGTTCCGTTCATGTATACATTTTCAATTCCGGTATAATCCATGTTAAAACCGGCTCCCAGTTCCAGAAGGGCAGAGATCTTACCGTCTACATTAACCTCACCGGAGGTTGGTGTGAGCACACCGGTAATGATCTTTAAAATAGTTGACTTGCCGGAGCCGTTTGTTCCGATAATACCTACAGTCTCTCCCTTTTTTACCTGGAAAGACAGCCCCTTAAGGGCATAGAAATCACGATGATAATTTTTATGGGAAATACTCATAGATTCCTTCAGCCGGTCAATAGGCTTATCATACAGCCGGTAGACCTTTGTTACATCCTGAACGCTGATGGCATTTTCCTTTCCCTGTTCATTTATTGACATATGTTTCTCCATCTCTATCGCATAGTTTGTACTGTTCATGCGTGCATGACCATAGTTCTCCACTTTAGGGTTTAGTATAGCATAAAACCTCGCTGTTTCATACTATTTCTAAAAAATTGTTACATGCTTTACACTCCCGCAATTCTAAAAACATTCATGATCCACTCATTTTTATTCAAAAAATAGTCATCCCCGTTTTCCGTCGTAGTACTATGAAAGTTCCGACGTTTTCAAATTCCTCCCTACATTTCAAATCGCACATATATCTAATAATCCTTGATTTTACTGGAAAATTTGATGTCCTCACAGGGCATTTTTTTATTGAAAAAATTTTTGATACGTTGTACAATAATAGTACTCTTCCGGGAGGGGCATATGGCATACTATTTACGACAGGATAAAAAGAAAAAAGGAACTTATCTGCAGATGTATGAAAGTTACTGGGACAAAGAAAAAAAGCAGCCTCGTTCAAGAAATATCGAAAGCTTTGGATATGTCTCCAATCTTATTTCCAATGAGATTCCAGACCCGGTTTCTTATTACCAGAAATATGTGGAGAAAAAGAACAGAGAACACGCAGACTCTGTTGCTGATCAAACACGCCCCCGGGCATTCACTGCCCAGCTTGAAAAAAACATCGGATACTTTCTTGCTTCCTCTCTTCTTTCGGAACTGAATGTAAGAGAAACGATCGATATCCTTGCATCACAAAAAAGATTCCAGTTTGACCTTTATGACATGATCGCACAACTGATCTATGCACGGATCCTTTACCCTTGCTCAAAATCCAAAACGGCATCTACCGTATTCCCATATCTTTATCATGATGTTCCTATTTCTGAAGATCAGATTTACGATGGCTGTGCGTTTATCGGAGAATCTTATAAAAAATATATCGAACTGTTCAACCATTGTTATGAAGAGCATTACAAGCGTAACTTCAGTAGTGTTTTCTTTGACTGCACAAACTATTACTTTGAAATTGACCTTCCAAAGGAAGATAAACAAAAGGGACCTTCCAAGGAAAACAGGCATGGACCGATCATCGGGCAGGCCCTGCTTCTGGATGCGGATCTGGTTCCACTTGCGATGCAGATGTATCCAGGAAATGAGTCAGAGAAACCGTATATCCGGAAGATCATACAGGAAATGAAAGAACGTTATAAAGTAGCCGGAAAAACTGTTCAGGTCGCAGATAAAGGCTGAAACTGTGCCAGAAACATTTATGCTGCTGTTGTGGAAGCTCCGGACGGATATATTTTCTCAAAATCCATTCATGGAAAAGGACTGAGTGAAAAAGAAAAGCAGTGGCTACTTCTCGAAAATGATGCGAATGTCTATACGGACTATCGGGATAAAGACGGAAAGCTTCTATTTCGCTTAAAATCCTGTGTGGATACTTTTTCTTATAAATTCAGGGAATCGGATCCTGAAACTGGTAAGGAAAAAGTGATCTCTTTTCAGGTAAAAGAAAAACGCATTGTTTCCTACAATCCTTCCCTTGCACAGAAACAGAAAGCCGAGATCATGAAAATGGTGGACAAAGCCACCAACTATACCACTTACAAAAAAATGGCACGGGAGGATCTGGGGGATTCTGTCAAATATATAAAGATCACAAATACAGATAAAAACGGAAAAAACAGAAAGCCAGTCATTGAAATCAACCAGGCAAAGATTGAAGAAGATCTGAAATATGCAGGATATAATCTCCTGGTGACATCAGAATTGGACATGAACCCCCTGCAGGTATATCACACATACCACAACCTCTGGAAAATAGAAGAGTCCTTCCGTATCACCAAATCTTATCTGGACGCCCGGCCTGTTTATGTACAAAAAAAAGAAACAATCTATGGGCATTTTTTAATCTGCTACCTTAGTTTGTTTCTTTTAAGGATCCTGGAGATCAAATGTTTTAAAAACGAAATCAATTCCTATGATCTTGTAAATTTTATGCGTGACTTCAGGGTTGTTGACAAAGGCGATGGGACCTATATCAATATTTCCCAGAACCAAAGAATTAATGAAAATATCAAAAAACTGATCGGTTTAACCAATCTCGACGCACTGTACCTGACTGAAAAAGAGATTGAAAATATCTTTGAGTTCACCATGCTGGTTGATGACTGAGTACTATGTTTTGAGAGAAACGACGGAAGTTTTTATTCAAAAAATAGGAATCCTGCAAAATCATCTGTTTACAGGATTCCCATCTTCAATATTGCTCATATTTCTGTTTTAAACATCACAATGCCCTGATATCCCTGATCAGTCGGTCTTTTTCAGCTTCTGTTGTGGCCCAGCTGGTACAAAAACGCACTACCATGCTTCCATCCGCCAGATCCTGCAGATATTCAAAGGTGTACTCTTTTCCCAGTACCTCTGCCTGTTCTTTTGTAAGAACTACAAACAGCTGGTTTGTATAGCTTTCCACATATTCCCGGATTCCTTTTTCTTTAAAAGCAGCCTTGATCTCTAAGGCATAAGCATCTGCCTGGGCTGTCATTTTTTCGTAAGTGCCATCCTCTAACAGGCTGCAAAACTGCATGCCAAGAAGCCAGCCTTTCGCCATAACTGCTCCGTTCTGCTTCATATAAGTACGGAATTTCCGTGCCAGCTTCTTGTTAGTGATCACAAGAGCTTCCCCAAACAATGCGCCGCACTTAGTACCGCCTATGTAAAATACATCCGTCAGTTCTGCCAGTTTTTCCAGCGTCAGATCATTTTTTACAGAACCAAGACCGTATCCCAGTCTGGCCCCGTCTGCAAACAGGTACATTCCATACTCATCACATACTTTGCGGATCTCTCTTAATTCCTGTTCTGAATAAATGGTTCCCCATTCTGTAGGAAATGAAATATACACCATCTTCGGCTCGCAGATATAGTTTGGCTCACCGCTATTGTAATAAGAAGCTGCCACCTCCCGGATCTGCTCTGCGCTGATCTTTCCGTCTGTTGAGGGAAGAGGCACCAGCTTGTGTCCGGTATTTTCAATAGAACCTGCTTCATGGGCATATACATGGCCACTGTCCGGACAGATCACGCTCTGGATAGGGCTTAAAGCTGCCGCATGGACAATGAAGTTAGCCTGTGTAGCTCCCGGCAAAAAGTGGATAGCAGCTTCCGGTGCCTTACACTTTTCCCGGATCAGCTCTGTCGCCTTTTCACACCATGTATCTTCCCCATATCCATCATAACTTTCCCCATTGATCTGTGCCAGTTTCTCTAATATCTTTTTACATGCACCACGGTTGTAATCATTGTGTAAACGGATCATGTTTTTGAATTCTCCTTCTCATGTTTATGTGTACACAGAATTTTTTCTATAACTAATAATACCATGATGTTCGAGGATTGCGGGAATTGCATAGCAATGGAGCAATCCGGTTACATCAGTGAGTGACAAAATTTACTTTTGACACTCACATCATTTTATCATACCTACATCTTTATATCGGCATCTTTATTTTTTCAGATAACTACTTTAATTTTTCCCTTACCATGCAGCGTTTCTTGAAAAACGAAATCCCATAGCAGAGAACCTGATCATAGTCATCCTCATATTCCTTTGCATACATCCGATTGTCGATCTGCTGCAAAGCCGTATCGCAGTCCTTCTCCAGGTTTCCCAGGGTCTTCGTGTACTTCGCTTCGAAGATCGCGACGCGCGCATTGATGGGATCATAAACGACCACATCGCTTCGCCCTTCTCCATGCTCCTTATTGGAGTCCACCATATATCCAGCGCCTGTAAAAATGCCCGCGAGAAAAGCGTGGTAGAAGTCCTCCCGATAGTCATGGTAGCTGATCGTGCGTCGGAGCAGGGCATTCATTTCCCTGCTTATGCCTTCACTGTCACCACGCCAGACGGCATCAAACAGCGCATTTCGATTCCACTTCTTCGCGCTGTCATCAAACCATTTGATGACCGTTGTTTCGAAAATCTCGTTAATTTCTGCATTCGGAATCATGAGGGCTACCATACCGTCTGGAACTTCACCCTTATAATCCTCTTCCCGCGCCCGTGTTAAGTATCCCGTCAGATACAGTGTACTCCAGAGGTTATCTTCTGATGAATGGAGATAATCATAGGTCAGGTTTTCATCCACACGCTGGACGATGCAGCCGCCCGCCATCAGTGTCTCAAGCTTCTTTGTAATCGTACTGCCCGCATAATCGATAAAGGAACGGATGATGGCATTGTCACTTGTGTTTTTCCAGTAGCTCATCGGCTTCGCCTTCGGATTGTGCTGAAGCTCCAGCATATAATTCATGACATCCCACGGACAGTAGACATCGAAATCCCCGAAATGGTAGCCATCGTACCATTTCTTCATGTTCTCCGCCTGTTCCGTCATGTCAGCAGCTTTCAGCAGCTCATCAACCTCGCTCTGTACGAAGCCGAAATACTCGTTGAGACGAGAATTTGTGATCGTATCCGATACAAAATTATTGGTTCCCGTAAAGATGCTCTCTTTTGCAATCTTCAGACAGCCTGTCACGACAGCAAAACGAAGTGCCGGATTGTCTTTCAGGGCCTGCATCAATCCCTTCATAACATCAAGCATTTCATTATAGTAACCGTTGTTGTTCGCTTTCGCGACAGGGACATCGTACTCATCTATAAGAAGAATGACAGGCTTTTCATAATGCTGCTGCATCATCCTGGTAAGCAACATCAAGCTTCCTTTCATGTCCTTCATGGAAGCCTGTCCCCATTCCAGCTGTTTCGCGATCTCCTTATCACTGGTGCCGATTCTGTCGCTGTCCAGCAGATAGCGATGCTCTTTATATAGTTCTGAGATAACCCATGTAAGCATATCATATGCTCCGGCGAAGTTAAGGCCATCTACCTGTCGAAACGAAACAAAAACCGTCGGATACTGGTTCATCCACGCATCGCACAGTGCCCGGTTTTCCGAAATCTCTAACCCTTCAAATAACGCTCTGCTGTCCTTTCGGATATCGAAGAAGCTTTCCAGCATACTCATGCCCAACGTCTTTCCAAAGCGCCGAGGACGGGTAATCCACGTTACTTCCGTGCCTCTCCTGTTGAGCAGCTCTCTGATCAGCCCCGATTTATCGATGTAGTAATACCCGTTTTTACGAATTTCTTCAAAGTCTGAAACTCCAACAGGGATATTCATTTCTTTCATCTCTGCTGCTCCTTTCGTCGTAATTGCTTTTTTAGCCATTAATTGCGGTCAGCCGAATTATCCCCAAACAATGTTTGCATATAATCCCTTTTCTCGTAAATAATTCTGATCACTTCGATATAATCATCTTTTATTCTATAAAATGCCATGTACTTTTTTAAAACTATAAAATAAAATCCCGTAAATAAGCCTTTATATCGGAGTGGTATACCCGATGTCGGAATTTGCTTTTTTTTGGTAATCGTGTCTATAAAATCTTTTATATATTTATCCGCTATATCGTAACTTTTTGAAGCCTGATATACCTCATCCCATACAGAATCCATATCCCGCATAGCCTGTGGCGTATATCTTAACAGATACATGGTCAGTCCTCGTTTCTTTTGTTAATGAAATGACTTTTTAATTCTTCCTCCGAAACCCAATCTTCGTCTTCTGCGGAGCGAAGTCCTGCATTCAGTTCACACATCAGTTGTATCATTGCTTCTGCTTTCTGAAAGTTTTCTTCGTCCTTTATGTCACGTATGCTATAAGCGCCGCGGCCATTTCTTGTCAAGTAAACCGGAGAGCCGATACGAACTTTTTCAAGAACATTTCCATAATTTCTTAAATCCGATACTGATGTTATTGTAGGCATAAAGTACACTCCTTTCGATATATTTGTAGAACCATTATACTATTTTTTTGTATTATTCTCAATATTCTTTCGACATATTTATCGAAAGTCGATTTCACAGGTTAATATTTTCGGGTTTTCAGGTAAAATAAAGAGGCCGATTGCTCGACCTCTGTTTCTGTCACATATCAGTATCAGTCATACCGGTTATGGGATTTCTTAAAAACCTTCAACTGTTTAATAATACGATTTGCATACTTAGGATTATTTTCCGTAACCCATGTTTCAATACCGGAGGTATCAAAGATAGTCATGCCAGCAAGATCAGGATTCCGTTTTTGGCATATCGGTTCGGTCAGATTTACAAGATGGTCGAACATAGATTGTAAGTCCGATAAGAAATCCTGTTTAAAGCGGGTAAATTTAGAAGCATCTGGTGCAAGCTTGCTTGCAGAGGATTTGTGACCCTGGGACCCGCCAAAAACATGAGTAAGAAGCCATTTTTTGAAGAAAAATACCTTTTGACCCCAACATCTTCCATTTCTATGTTTACATCAGTTTCCCATACATTTCAGGCCGTCTGTCCCGGAAAAGTCCCCAGGAAAGGCGGTCTTCCATCAGCTGGTCCAGGTCAAAGGTAGCTGCGATAAAACCTTCTTCCTGTCTTCCCATGGATACCTGTACCTCGCCACAGCCGTCTGTGATAAAAGATGATCCGTAGAATACCAGGGAAGAACTCTGTCCTGCATTTTCTGCACATGGCTCTACCCGTTCCTCGCCTACCCGGTTCGCTGCAATTACAGGCACCAGATTAGAGGCGCTATGTCCCTGCATACATCTTCTCCAGTGAGGCATACTGTCTGTAGAAAGGATGGGTTCACTGCCAATGGCCGTTGGATACAGAAGGATTTCTGCGCCTTCCACTGCCATAGCTCTGGCAGTCTCCGGAAACCACTGGTCCCAACAGATGCCAACACCCACTTTTCCGTAAGCTGTATCAAATACCTTAAAACCAGTATCTCCCGGTGTAAAATAAAATTTTTCCTGATAAAAATGATCATCTGGGATATGGGTTTTCCGGTAAACTCCCAGAATGGAACCGTCTGCATCGATCATGGCAACGGAATTAAACAGCCGGTTTACATCTCTTTCATAAAAACTGATTGGGATCACTACCTGCAGGCTGGCGCAAACTCTCTGGAAATAGCGCACTGCCGGATTTTCCATCACCGGCGTGGCAAACTGATAGTAATCATATCTGCGCTCCTGGCAGAAATACTGGCGTTCAAACAGCTCCGGAAGAAGGATCACCTGCGCTCCTTCTGCTGCTGCCTGACGTACCAGAACCTCTGCTTTTTCTATGTTTTCTGCTACATTTCTGCTGCAGCACATCTGAACTGCGGCACATCTTACGTTTCTCACTTGCTGTTTCTCCTTCTTTCCTTCGATCTGACATTCCTGTTTATGTTTGATCCGTTGTTTTTCCAACATTCAAAAGATTCTCACCATTTTTACATCAGTTGACAATTTTTTCTGTTACCGCGGGCTGTCACACCTTATTTCCCAATGCCAGAAGGTATCTGCTGTGTAATGCAGTGGATATTTCCGCCCCCTATAATGATCGCCCGGGCGTCAATAGGGCAGATCCTGCGCTCAGGGAACAGCTTTCCTAAAATATCACAGGCCAGCTTATCATGTTTATCCTGAAACTGTGGAACCAGAACTGCTTCATTTGCAATATAGAAATTTACATAGCTGGCTGCCAGCCGTTCTCCTGCTTCTCTGGTATCTTCTCCCGGCTCAAACATAAGCCCTTTTAAGTCTTGTTCCTGGATACATACCGGCTTCTCAGGAATTGGCAGCTTATGTATCATAAACTTTCTGCCCTTTGCATCTGTTTCATTTTCCAGAATCTGGTAATCTTCTATAGAAAGAGCATACTGGGGATCCTCTTTCTCATCTGTCCAGGCTAAAACAACTTCTCCCGGCTTTACAAAGGCGCACACATTATCTATGTGTTCATTAGTCTCATCCTGCCATATGCCATTTTTCAGCCAGATGACCTTTTCTGCTCCCAGATATTCACAAAGCTTCTTTTCAATCTCTTCTTTTGTAAGATGGGGGTTTCTTCCGGGACTTAGGAGGCATGCCTCTGTTACTAATAAAGTTCCTTCCCCGTCACTGTGGATGGAACCGCCTTCCAGCACAAAATCACCGACATCATACACCGGATAATCAAGGGCATCGCAGATTGCCTCTGCTGCAGCATCGTCCTTTTCCCAGCTTGCATAAAGGCCATCCACTTCTCCACCCCAGGCATTAAAACGCCAGTTTATGCCACGAACTTCCTTTCTGGCATTTTTAACAAAGGTAGGTCCTACATCCCTTGCCCAGGCATCGTCCGTTTCTATAGGCAAAATATGGATCTTTTCTGACTTTCCGGAAAAAGCTGCCTTTGCAGACTCCAAGGAAGAAGGTCCTGCTAACATGTAAACCTCTTCTCCTTCTGCTATAGCCTCTGCGATTTTTGCAAAGGCTTTTCTGGCATCCTTTGCCCCATAGGCCCAGGAGCCGGGACGTTCCGGCCAGATCATAATGGTTCCTTTGTGTGGTTCAAACTCTCCCGGCATGTGAAATCCATCTGCTGCCGGCAGTGTTTTTAGTCTTTCTACCTGAACTGTTTTATCTGCTTGATCCATTTCAGCGGTCATATCTGTCTTTTCCACCATCACCATTATGCCAGTCTCCCCTTAAAATCTCCATATCCAAAAGTACGGATAAGTTCACAGTCTCCGTCTTCTTTCATTACAGCGATCCCCGGAAGCGGGATCCCATTAAAAGTATTATTTTTCACCATGGAATAAATGGCCATATCCTGAAAATACAGCTTATCTCCCACATGGATCTGTTTATCAAAGGAATAATCCCCGATCACATCTCCCGCCAGACAGGTGCAGGAGGAAAGACGGTAGGTAAATGCTTTTTCCCCCGCATTTCCACTATCCTTTAATGGCGGCCGGTATGGCATTTCCAGCACATCCGGCATATGACAGGCAGCAGAGGCATCTAAGATCAGCACAGACAGCCCGTTTTCCACAATATCCATTACCTCTGTCACCAGATAACCGGCATTTAATGCAATGGCTTCTCCCGGCTCCATATATACCTCCACTCCATAAGTGTCTCTTATATGTTTGATGCATTTTATAAGCAGTTTTCTGTCATAGTCATCTCTTGTAATATGATGACCACCACCCATATTCAGCCATTTTATCTTAGAAAGCCATGGGCCAAAGTTTTCTTCCACTGCTTCCAGGGTTTTAGCCAGATCATCTGCGTTCTGCTCGCAGAGAGTATGGAAATGGAGACCATCCAGAGCATCAAAAAGCTCTGGTTCTGCCTCTATTTCCCGTACAAACACCTCTTTTGTAACTCCCAGACGGGAACCGGGAGCACAGGGGTCATAAATTGCATGATCCCCCTGAGTGGAGCATTCCGGATTAATACGCAGTCCCAGGCTTTTCCCTGAAACAACGTCTTTATGACGGCGAAACTGGGCAAAGGAATTAAAGATAATATGGTCGCATATCTCTCCCAGCTCTTTTATATCCGCATCCTTGTAAGCCGGGGCAAAAACATGGTTTTCCTTTCCCATTTCTTCTTTTCCAAGTCTTGCCTCATACAGACCACTGGCTGTCGTGCCGTCCAGATACCGGCCGATCAGAGGATATTCATAAAAACATGAAAAAGCTTTCTGGGCAAGAAGGATCTTGCAGCCGGCTTCTTCCTGGATTTCTTTTAAAATCTGTAAATTTTCTTTCAGTTTCTTCTCATCAATCACATAACAGGGAGTGGGAAGCTGATCCATTCTCATTTTTTGTTCTCCCTATTCTACGATCTGAGGATCTTCGCATACCTGCCATGGAAGTCCCCACTTATTTAATGCATCCATAAATGGATCCGGATCAAATTCCTCTACATTAAATACGCCGTCCTTCTTCCATGCACCGGTAACTACCATCATAGCACCGATCATAGCCGGGACACCGGTAGTATAGGATATTGCCTGGGAACCAACTTCTTTGTAGCATTCCTGGTGATCACATACATTATAAATGTAAATGGTCTTTTCTTTTCCGTCTTTCACACCGGTAAAAATACAGCCGATATTGGTCTTTCCTACAGTTCTTGGACCTAAGGAAGCCGGATCAGGCAGAAGGGCCTTTAAAAACTGGATCGGTACGATATCCTGTCCCTGGAACTGGATCGGAGAAGTAGAAAGCATTCCTACGTTTTCCAGACATTTCATATGGGTTAAGTAGCTCTGTCCAAAGGTCATAAAGAAACGGATCCGCTTTACACCAGGGATATTTTTTGCAAGAGACTCGATCTCTTCGTGATGAAGAAGATACATATCCTTCTTTCCTACTTCAGGGAAGTCATACTCTCTCTTGATCTCCATTGGCTCTGTTTCTACCCAATGGCCATTCTCCCAATAAGAGCCGTTTGCAGATACTTCACGTAAATTGATCTCAGGATTAAAGTTAGTCGCAAATGGATATCCATGATCTCCGCCGTTGCAGTCTAAAATGTCAATGGTATGGATCTCATCAAAATAATGTTTTAAAGCATAAGCAGAAAATACGCTGGTAACACCCGGATCAAATCCGCTTCCTAAAAGAGCGGTAAGACCAGCCTCTTTAAAACGTTCATTCAGATCCCACTGCCAGGAATAATCAAAGTATGCAGTAAAGCCTTTTTCCTTGCAGCGCTTTTCATAAATAGCTCTCCACTGTGGATCATCTGTATTTTCAGCCTCATAATTAGCTGTATCAATGTAATCCACACCTGTACGAAGACATGCTTCCATAATAGTAAGGTCCTGATAAGGAAGAGCTACGTTTAATACCGCATCCGGCTTATAGGAACGGATCAGTGCCTCAAGTTCTTCCACCTTATCTGCATCCACCTGGGCAGTTGTGATCACTGTATCTGTTTTTCCTTCTAACTGCGCTTTTAAAGCATCACATTTTGATTTTGTGCGGCTTGCGATCATAAGTTCTGTAAATACACCACTGTTCTGGCAACACTTATGTACTGCTACGGAAGCTACGCCCCCACATCCAATTACCATTAATCTGCTCATTTGTTATTTTCCTCCTCTTCTAACAGGTCCTCCACATATTTTGGCAGCATAAACGCGCCTGCATGGAGATTTGTTGTATAGTACCATGTTGGTATATGAAGCCCGTTCCATTTTTCCGCCTGAAGATCATTTAAAGGATGATACTTCTTTGAGGCAAAGCCAAACAGCCAGTAGCCTGACGGACAGGTAGGAATATGGGCCTGATATACGCGGCTTACAGGAAAGGAACGATATACCTTTCTGTGCATGCTGCGGCAGGCAGCTTCATCTTCATCATAAAATGGACTTCCATGCTGATACACCATGATCCCATCTTCCCGCAGTGCATTATAGCAACTGCCGTAGAACTCCTTGGTAAACAGACCTTCTGTATGTCCAAACGGGTCTGTAGAGTCATTGATGATCAGGTCATAGCAGCTTTTCTTTCCCCGGAGAAAACGCAGTCCGTCATCGTAATATACATGGACCCGTTCCTCGTCTAATCCGCAGGCTACCTCCGGGAAGATCTCCCTGCACACATCTACAAACATTTTATCGGTTTCCACTACATCAATAGATTCAATTCCCGGATACTGGATCAATTCTTTTGCCACACCGCCATCTCCGCCACCGATGATCAGCACATTTTTCACATTAGGGTGGACAGCCATAGGCACATGTGTCACCATTTCATCATAGATAAATTCATCTTTTTCAGAAAATACGATTTCTCCATCCAAAGCTACAAATTTTCCAAACTCAGCAGATTCAAATACGTCGATCCGCTGATACTCACTTTCACCGGAAAACAGCTGACGGTCCACACGGACAGAAAGCTTTACATTTTCCGTATGAAACTCCGAATACCAAAGTTCCATTTTCTTCCTCCTGATGTTCTCCCACAGCGGGGGCAATTTATACTAAAACCATCAGCCGTTCGATCTTCGGATCTTCCGTTCCCTGCATGGAACATCCCTTTTCCTTTGCGTAAAGAATGTATTCCACGATCTCCTGGGTGATCACCTCGCCTGGCGCCAAGATCGGGATACCCGGTGGATAACACATAACAAATTCACCGCTGATTTTTCCTGCTGCCTGTGCAATGGGAAGAGATATCTTTTCCGCATAAAACGCCTTCTGTGGTGAACATTCTACCTTCGGTGAAATGTATTCCCCTGTAAGCATACCGGTCTTGTCTTTCCGGTAAAGCCGTTCAATATCTGCCAAAGCTCCCACTAAACGTTCAATATCCTGGATCCGGTCCCCAATAGAAATATACGCCAGAATGTTGCAGATATCTCCAAACTCAATCTGGATGTCATATTCATCTCTTAACAGATCATAAACCTCGATACCTGCCAGTCCGATCCCCAGTGTATACACGGAAAGCTTGGTCACATCAAAATCATAAACACTGGTACCATTGACCAGATCTTTTCCATATGCATAATAGCCGCCAATGGAATTGATCTCATTTCTGGCATATTCTGCCATCTGGATCACTTTCCCAAAGGATTCCTCCCCCCGCAGTGCCAGGTTCCTTCTGGAAATATCCAGACTGGAGAGGAGAAGATAGGATGCACTGGTAGTCTGCGTCAGGTTAATGATCTGACGCACATAATCCTGGTTCATGCCCTTATTTAACAGAAGCATGGAGCTTTGTGTCAGGCTTCCTCCGGATTTGTGCATGGAAACAGCTGCCATATCTGCACCTGCTGCCATTGCATTTACCGGAAGGCCTTTCCCAAAGTACAAATGGGTTCCATGAGCTTCATCTGCCAGCACCTTCATCCCTTTTTCGTGGGCCAGCTTTACGATGCCCCGCAGGTCAGAGCAGATTCCATAGTAGGTGGGGTTATTTACCAGAACCGCTACAGCATCCGGATTTTCTTCAATCGCTTTTTCCACCTTATGAATGTCCATTCCAAGAGAAATTCCCAGATCTCCGTTTACTTCCGGATTTACATAAACCGGAACTGCCCCGCAAAGTACCAGGGCATTAATAGCGCTTTTATGTACATTTCTTGGCAGGATGATCTTATCTCCTGCTTTACAGACTGAAAGGATCATCCCCTGGACAGCTGAGGTGGTTCCTCCTACCATAAGAAATGCATGGCTGGCACCAAAGGCCTCTGCTGCCAGTTCCTCTGCCTCCCGGATCACAGATACCGGATGGCACAGGTTATCTAAAGGTTTCATGGAATTTACATCTAATCCAACACATTTTTCCCCTAAAAGAGCTGCCAGCTCCGGGTTTCCCCGTCCTCTTTTGTGTCCCGGTACATCAAAGGGCACTACCCTTTTCTTTCTAAAACGCTCTAACGCCTCATAAATAGGCGCACGCTTTTGTGCTTCCAGGTCCATTTAACCGCCTCCTCATACTCGCCGTCCCTTTTATCCATAAAAAAACAGGTGACGGCATATTCCATCACCTGCTGTATGTGTTTTGTCTTTAAATGTCTCTGCCCTTTTAACAGGCAGAAAAAAAGTGACCCTACTTTCCCAGTTCTCCGCTCTGTTTTGCCAGAAGCTCTTATTGACCGTTTCACAAGTGACGTGCCTTTTTGCACTGATAAAATTACGCATACTGCGTATCGACTTATAAAATTTGGGCTTCTAACCCAATCAATAATGTGGTTTCCCACTTTCGGCTTCTGACCCGCCTGTCCGTCTGGGCTTAACTCAATATATTGAGTGGTCACACTTTTTAAATTAACATAGTCTTAACAAGCTGTCAAGATTTTTTTACGGTTCTTTCTTGACAGATTTTTTACGGTTCTTTCTTGACACAGATATGAAAGTATCTGCTTTTTTCAATCATATTACCAATCTCCCGTTAATTTTTACATTTACATCTTCATTTTCATGGCTTATAGTAAAAAAGAACTTAATGTCCTCTCGGAGGCTTTCCTGCACCTGCCTTTGTGGCCGATTTTCCGCCAGTCGCACCCGAATTTCATCACCGTACGCCTCAGAAATTTGGGCACAACTGACAAAAAATCTTCTCACAAAATCAGGCACAGAAAGATTCCGAGAGAACATCTTATCTTTCTGGAGGAAACCATGGAATTAAATATAAAAGGAGCCAGTAAGGGCCAGATCCTTAAAAAGCTCTTTCTCTCAACATTGTATCTCAGTGCCTTTACCTTTGGCGGCGGATACGTGATCGTTACTTTAATGAAAACAAAATTTGTTGACCAGTATCACTGGATCGATGAAGAAGAGATGCTGGATCTAGTGGCTATCGCCCAGTCCTGTCCCGGAGCAATCGCCGTAAACGGTGCCATTGTTGTTGGCTATAAACTGGCTGGCCTGACCGGTGTTTTATGCTCTGTGATCGCTACGGTAATACCACCTTTTGTCATTCTTTCTGCTATCTCATTCTGTTATGCGGCATTCCGTTCCAACCTGATCGTTGGGTGGATGTTAAATGGCATGCAGTCAGGTGTAGGGGCAGTTATTATGGAAGTCAGCTTTAGCATGGCATCTGGTATTGTAAAAGAAAAACAATACCTGTCTATTTTTATTATGGCCGCAGCTTTTATTGCCAATTACTTTTATAAAGTCAGTGCCATTGTACTGATCCTGATCTGTATTGCCCTGGGTGTCGTCCTGACACTGTACCGGGAGAAAAAGGCCAAAAAAAACGACCGTAATACTTCCCAGGATAATGCACAGAAAGGAGGCGCCTTATGATCTATTTACAGCTTTTTCTCAGTTTTCTTCAGATCGGTGCCTTCAGCTTCGGAGGCGGCTATGCTGCCATGCCTCTGATCCAGAATCAGGTGGTCCAGCTCCATCCATGGCTTTCCCAGTCAGAATTTACGGACCTGATCACCATTTCCCAGATGACACCTGGACCTATTGCCATCAATTCTGCTACCTTCGTAGGCACCCGTATTGCCGGAATGCCGGGGGCTTTGGCTGCTACTGCCGGCTGTGTCCTGCCATCCTGCATTTTAGTTACCTTACTGGCAAAAATCTATCTGAAATACCGGAATTTAAGCCTTCTCCAGGGCGTCCTTAAATCCCTGCGTCCAGCAGTTATCGCCATGATCGCAGCTGCCGGTGCAAGCATCCTGGTCAATGCTTTCTGGGGAGAATCGATTGCCTCCCTGACCGCAAGTCAACTTTTACCAAATATCAGCATTCGAGCCGTAGGCATTTTTACCGGCTCCCTGATCCTATTGGCCCGCTTTAAAATGAATCCCATCCATGTAATGCTTTTGTCGGGAGTGGCTGAAGTGGTGCTGCAGGTTATAGGTAACATATTTAATATTTAATTGAGAATTTTATTACATAATTTTCCCTCATTTTGTGGTATGATATAAGTGCTATAAGATTAAATGATCAAAATCAGATACAAGGAGGTTTTTTATATGACACTTACACATTTAACATCTGAAACATTTGACCAGGCAGTAAACGCCGGTGATGATCTGGTAGTAGTTGATTTTTTCGCTACATGGTGCGGTCCCTGTAAAATGCTGGCTCCAACTGTAGAAAAAATGGCAGAACTCCACCCGGAAGTTCATTTCTATAAAGTTGACATTGACGAAGACATGGATCTTGCAACCCGTTTTAAGGTAATGAGCGTACCAACTCTTCTCTATTTCAGAAGAGGCGTGGTTGCCAATAAGACCATTGGCGTTATCTCTGCTTCTGAAATGGAACAGGCGATCGCCAAAGCAAAGTAAAAAAGCAATCTTTAGCAGAGCTGTATAAAAGCAGCTCTGTTTTTTTCTGCATAAAACCACTGTCACTCTTCTTTTCACAATCGAAAAAAACACCAGAATATGATATACTTATGATACCAAAGGCAAAAGGTTATAAATCTGATGCAAGCATGCTTGCAGGAGGAATTTTGAACTTGAGACCCGCCAAAAACATGAGTAGGAAACCTGAAAACCAACAAGAAAAGCACCAACACGGAAGGAGGTTCCCATATTTATGAATAAAACACCCAAACTGTTTATACTGGCCGGAGCTGTTTTGGCATCCCTTTTTCTTTTCGTGAGCATTGTTTACAACAATTTTGTCCAAAAAAGTATTTATGAAGAAAATTCCCGTCACCTGCTGTCTACTTATGAGCAGGTAGACAAAACCTTTACTATGTTTGTCCAGTACAACTGGAATGCACTTTCTGACTGGAGCAATAATTTACAATACCTGGATGATACCGAAAATATGAAAACTCTCTGGTATGAATTTACCAGACGCAAGGATGCCTGGCAATATCAGGATTTTTATATGTTTAATGAGAACTGTGATTTTATAACTGCTGCAGGACGGGACGGAAATGCCCCAAATATACAGGGGATCTTTCTGGATATGTATGCAACCGGACAGCCTGTTATTTCCAGCTATATTGCAAGTGATTCCAACCGCCGGATCGTATTTGCACTTCCCATGGAGGTTCCATATACCATAAATGGCATAACCTATTCCGGACTTGCTGTCAGCTATAATAATGATGTGGTGGAAAAGCTGATCGCAGGTAATATTTATCAGGGACAAAGTGACTGCTACATCCTTACATCTGATGGCAACGTCCTCCTTTCCCTTGAACCCAAAACAGAATTTCTCCAGCACATATCTAATCTCTTTGATTTTTTAAATAACTATACGGATATGACAGAAACTGAAATAACTGACCTGAAAAAGAATATTAAGAATGTTTCTACCGGAAGTCTCCAGTGCCGTTATAACAAAAAAACTTATTATCTGGTATACGAGCCCACCGGGATCAATGACTGGACCATAGTGGGCATTATCCATAATGATGTTGTGGATGCCAGTATGCGCCGTATGCAGTTCATTACCATTGTCCTGATCCTGATTCTGAACGGATGTATCGCCCTGCTTCTTATAGGTACTGTTTTTGTCCTGATGGATTCCAGGCTGCGCATGAAAGAACATGAGCAAATGATCCTGCTAAAGCGCAAAGAGCTTACGGAACAGATGTTTTCAGGACTTGGAAGGATTGTTGACCGCTTTGCTGTAGGAGATTTAAAAAACAACCGCTATGAATATCATGAAAACCTGCTGAAGCATCCCATATATCCAGAAACCGGATACTATGATGATCTGGTTAAAAATATTTCCCGTCAGTATCTGGTGATGACTGATACAGAAAATAAAAAGATGAACCATCTCCTTACACCAGATTATCTGCGCTGTGTACTGAAAAAAGAGGATGATATCTTTAAAATTGAATACTACAACCGTTCCATTGATACATACCTGGTCATGCATGTTGTCCCTGTTGAATGGGATTCTGAACATGAACTGGAAAAAGTTATGCTTATCGCCCAGGATATCGGTCAGAAGCATGAGTTAGAAAACCTTGCCAACACCGACGGCCTTACTGGTTTATATAATGAGCGCTATTTTAACTCCATACTGCATAAAAAGGAACTTCAAAAGCTCCCTTTCATACTTTTCTATCTGGATCTGGACCATTTTAAATCTGTTAATGACACCTATGGTCATGACATGGGAGATAAGCTTTTAAAAGAAGCTGCCAACCGGCTTCAGTCCTGTATCCGCAGCAATGACTATGCCTTCCGCATCGGCGGTGATGAATTCAGCCTGGTAGTGTGTACTGAATTTGATGAAAGTCTCTGCTGCAGGATCAAGGAACAGATACAAAACCAGCTCTGCGCTCCTTTTGATATTGACGGAAAAACTCTGTATATTGGTTCCAGCTGCGGATATGCCGCCTATCCCAATGATGCATCTACTGCTAATGAGATCCGTATCCTTGCAGACCAGCGTATGTATGCGGAAAAGGAAAAACATCACATGTTCAGCAGTTTAAGCAGCTCATCCACTGGAAGTGGTCTGGAAAAATAATATCCCTGGATCATATCTACACCTCAGCTGCTTAACAGACTCATTTCCTCTTCTGTCTCTACTCCTTCTGAAACTATGCTGTAACCCATCCGGTGGAAGGTTTCAACAATACTCTGATAAAACATGGCACGTTTTTTATCATTACATATATCAAAAAGAAGGGTTCTGTCTATCTTGATGGCAGAAAATGGCAGTCTCATGACTGTATTCAGGTTTGCATATCCAGAACCAAAATCGTCCAGACACAGTCTGACCCCGACAGCCATAAACCCATCTATTACCATTCCTAATCCTGCGTTGTATTCTGTAGCAACCGTTTCTGTGATCTCAAACTGTATCCAGTCATGGTGGATATCCATATCATCCATCATACGGATAAAATGGCTGCTGCAGTCACTGCGCATCAGATCCAGGGAAGACAAATTTACTTTTATATTAAAGAGCTTCTTCATCAGATCCCGGTGTTCATTTATAAACATGCAGACGCGTTTAAATTGCAGATCTGTGATCTGTTCGATCATATGATTTTTTCTGCAATCTGTATAAAGACATCCGGTGCGATCCAGCCTAACTCCGGATGATGCAGACGGCTTAATGCTTCCAGTGTAACAAAATCATTTTTCTCTGTAGAATAAACCGGCTGATAATATACTTCAAAAAGATCCTGGGCAATAGCCGTGTGCAGATACTGCTCTACTTTTTTATTATATAAAAAGCCATCCATGGTCTGCTGATCATCCTGTATCACCTCTATCATGCCATTTTGCAAAGATAATGATTCCAGATACTCTTCATATTCCAGCATCAGCCCGCTGGTTCCAAGCTTTTGCCCATGGACGATCCCACTGAGGATCACAGGCGTTGCAGGTTTACTGCTGTCTGCATCCAACTGCATATCTGTTTCAAACCTCTTCTTTATCTGGGTAATATAATACTCACACTCCTGCAATGACATAGTCAGAACTAAAAAACGTTTTCCCGTAATACGGAAAACCCGGCTTCCACACAGTTCTTCCAGTTTTTTGCTGCAAGCTGCAGAATATGATCACCGCCTTCAACTCTGGCAACTTTATTGATATGCTTTAGCTGGTAAAGGTATATTGTGATGATATGGAAGGATTTTCCTGCTGCGATCAGTTCATCGCTCCTTCTGGTAAGGTAAAGGTGATTATATACTCCTGTAAGGCTGTCCCGGTTCGCATTTGGATTATTGATAGTAAGAAACAGAGCCAGTATTCCAAGACTCATGCCAAAACCTGTCATCAGCAGAGAGTAATGCAAAAGCTGGATCACTCCCCCGCATCCGCACAGGATCAGGATAACCAGGATCACCTTTATTTTCTGAGGGCCAAATTCTTTTCTCCATGAGGTAACAAGGATCAAAATCACTGCCAGATGGAAAAGGGCGCTGTAATACATCAGTCTATACCATGGTCCTTCCACATATCCGGCTGATACATCAAAATAAAACAGTTTTTCAGTAAAGGGATTGGTAAGCACAATACTGGCCAGTAAAATAGTTGCAAGACCCGCCAACAGCATCTTTTTCACCGAAATAAGCTTATTATCGTGCAATGTCATAATATAACAAAGAAGCGCATATGGAAGCAATGCCTGAAACAGATAAAAAATAGTTGTAGTCACCACTGCCGCCAGGCCAAAATCCCCATCTCCTGAAGTTATATAATAATTGCTTACTAATTCAGCGATCACATCCAGGATCCCAATAACTACAAAGAAAAGAAATACCCTGCTATTTAAATCCTCTGCCCTTTTCTGATCCAGGAAATTTCTCAAAACCAACAGCAATATGACCACTGCTGCGATCAGAAAATCTGCATTATACATCATCATAAATAGCCCCCTTCGTTTTTTGCAGCATGTGATCTGCCTGACGTTTCCAGTCACTTACTGTATTTCGTGTCCCATCCTCATTTTTCAGATAACCATATCCGAATTGTAAAGAAATATAATACCTGTTTTCCGTTTCCTTTTTAACTTCATTTTCAAGGAGGCATTCCAGCTCCTGCGGCTGTATCTGGAGGTCCATTACGATCACTGCAAACTCCGTACCGCCATTGCGGAAACTTTCTATCTTATGCCTCTGGTCACTATCTGCTGCCTTTTGGATACACCGGGCTGTCTGGATCACTGATTCATCTCCTGTTTTCATTCCGTAGACATCGTTGATCTGTTTCAGTCCTGTTATCTCGATAAATAAAAACAATGCATTCTCAAGCCGGATCTTTCCTTCCTGGATCTCCTTTATGTATTTTTCAAATGCTTTCCTGTTTTTTAATCCAGTCATTCTGTCTTCCATTGACATTTTTTCATAAACCAGCTGCTCCATCCTGAACTGACTGTCCCTGGATGTTTTTTGCAGCAAATGCCAGAACAGGATTGATGTATACAAAAAGATTCCTGCCTGAAAGACCATATCATACCAGTAGATTGAATATACCCAGTACAAAATAAGGGCTGTCATACCGCTGACTCCCAATGTGGCAAATACCAGCAGACAAAACAGAATTTCTTCCGCTTCATTTCTTTTGTATTCTTTCCACAGAAGACAGATCATGGATATAACCCCGAAAAACAGCATAATGTGTGTTAAAAACAGCATATGCACAAATGGGATATGAAACAGGATATTGAGTATTCCCTGTAAAATGGCATTTCCATAAAGAAGGAAGATCCATACCTGCGGGACCCACCGTACTTTCTCACTTATTGTATTCTGCACAAACCAGAGCATTGGAACTGACATAAGAATAAATGCATAAAAAGAAAGAACCATCCCAACAGCGCCATGCTCTCCGTACATCTGATAAAAACCTGAGTCCAGGTAACACCACAAGCCACAGATGAACATAAACAATGATGCATCCAGAAAACGCTTTTCAACAATATGATGGGCTTTCATATACCAGAAAACAATAGTAGAAACAATTCCCGTTCCCCACATTCCAAGGATCATGAGAAATGAAAATACAGATTCCTGGAAATGCTTTTGTGAAACTGCCGGAAAGCTTCCTAAAACAGGTGCCTGTATATAAAGGGAGGCTCTGTTATTGCTTTCATAAACAAGGCAGACCGGCTCTTTTCCTGTATCTTCTGCCAGCCACACATCTGCCCACATTTTTCCCTTCATCTGGTCATTCTTTAAAAAATCGTTTTCTTCATACCAGAACAGACACTGTTTTCCCATCCACACTTCCGGCTGATCCTGAAGACCGTTTATTGACAGGACCTTATTTTTATCTTCCGGAGTCAGTGTATTATTATAAAGCATGATCTTTCCATCCTGATCTGCCTTAACCATGGCAGGAAGATCAAGGGCCTCTTCTTTTTCATCTACTATCTGATACCAGCCACTGCTGACAGAACGGATATCTGCCATTTCTCCATCTGCCCCTGAATTCCATAACATATGTATCAAAACCATCAGGATAAAAAATATACAGATCAAACCGGCCCATTCTGTTTTTTTCCATACATTGCTTTTTTCATGATCACTATTTTCCTCGCCCAAACAGGAAATCCAGCCCCCACCTCCCCCATACTCAAAAAATTATAACAGAATCTATATTAATTGTCACCATTTGTAGTGCTGGATTTCATTTTTCTATCAACGTAAAAAGCAGTAAAACCATATTGTTCTTTCCGGTTTCACTGCTTTTTTAATGCGTTATATGTCTTTATTTACTTTTCGTGCTTTTTTTCCACTTTCTGTATCAGCTTCTCCACGCTCCCAAGATAATGATCTGCAATAGCCTGTTCCACCTGGGCGGGAGTACCTGTTCTACAGGCACTTAACAGTTTTTCGTGGATGAGATACTGCCTTTTGATAACCTGATCACTGTCCACTGCCATATTATATCCCATTACAATATTTCCGTAGTTTAAGTCTTCCCAGGCTTTTTTAAGGCGCATAAAGCTTACAAGATCCAGGATTGCTTCATGGAACTTATTATCCAGTTCAAATACCTTGCGGTATTCTTCTTTATGAAGCTGCTTCATCTGCTCTAAAACCTGTTCCATTTTCTCAATGGTTTCCCGGGGAAAAGGAGCATTATACAGTCTTACTGCCATCATTTCATAGTTAGCACGCATGTAGTATATCTCATAAACATCATCCATGCCTATATGCTTTACTGAGCAGCCCACATTTCTGGAATATTCCACCATACCTTCCTGCTCCAGCTGACGCAGTGCTTCCCGCACCGGGCCACGGCTGATTCCAAATTCCGATGCCAGTTCCTGCTCTATGATCTTATCTCCCGGTTTCATGTCACCGTTTAAGATCTTCATCCTTATCTCGTCTGCTACATTTTCCCTTAAAGTCCGATAATCAAGCTTTCCCATAATACTCTGTAAGTCCCTAAAAAATCCCTGGTACATGGTTTACGAAACGATATACTAGTACATGGTTTCGTAAATAACCTGTACTAATCACTGTCATAAACATTAATACCAACATCTGTTGTTGGTTATTTTACCATAACGCGTTAAACAAGTAAACTAATTTTTCTGCTCCCTCTTTGCGATCTCAGGAAGGATCAGTCCTAAAGCAGTCAGTACAACCGGAGTAATAACATTTAATGCAAAGGTAAATGGATTTTTGTCATACATTCCAAGAAGACAGCTGGCTGCTGTTACTAAAAAGCACCAGATTCCGAAGAACTTTGCTACTGCCTGGTTCTTTACAAAACGATATTCTGCTGGAATACGGTCAATAGCACCTCTTAATGCAACATAGGCTACAAATACCCATAAGTAACGCATTGGCATACATACAGAATTTAACTTTGTCAGCTGGCGGAGAACTGCTGCTGCACCAGGTACAAAAGACTGTACCAGGATAATAGCACCGGAAAGCACAACTACCATTTTGATACCATTGCTGTATACGCCGTATTTGTTTTTCTTTCTTAATGCAGATGGGATAAACTGCTGGGTATTTTCATTGTCTAAAAGCATACGAAGCGGTGCGTCGATGCTTAATACCAGAACTGAAAACTGGCTGATCACATTACATAAAGCATAGATGATCAGGAAAGTATCACCAACATGATAATACTGTCCCAGCTTCTGGAATGCCCAGTAAGAACCATTTGCCACGTAGGCATTGAAAGTGTCTTCACTGCTGTTGATCACTGCCGGGTCAAACATACGGCTCATAGCCAGTGTACCAAGTATGGCACATATAACCACCATTCCAGCAAGTGCGATCATTCCCTTTGGGAAGCCCTTACTTGGATTTTCTACCTTGTTTACATAAGGTGATATCTTTTCACATCCGCCTACAGCAAATACCAGGATTGAAATGGAGGTAACATATCCCAGATTAAACTGCGGGATCATGTTTTTAAATGAAAAGTCTGCATGTGTATACTCAGCTGCCGGATTAATGGCAGGTGCAGCAAACATCATGACAATGTATAACAGGGACATAACGAAAGTTGTGGTTCCTGCAACAGTCAGCATTTTCTTTAATGGAGTTAAACCTCTGCTGGCTACATAACATCCAATAAGGAACACGATCAGTGTTGCCACCTGGATCATATGGGTTGGCAGAGTATCATAAGTTTCCGCATTGCGGAAGATGGCCCAGCTTAAAGCCTTTAAACCACCGCTGGATTTGCTGGCAATATAAGTGATGTGACATGCCCAGTAGGTCCAGCCTGCATAATAAGCTAATTTTGGTCCTGTAGTTTCATACAGCCAGCCGCTGACACCTCCGCCGGTTGCCTTAAAAGCAGAGCCCAGCTCACCTACCATCAATGCATATGGAATAAAATACAGGGCAAACATCAGTAACCAGCTGAAAATAACCTGAACACCGTTAAAGTAAACGAAGCCATTTAAAATGTTGCCGAAGCTCCATACAGTTGAGAACGCCATTAACGCCAGGGCGTTCCATGAGATCTTGTTTTTGTCAGACATACCTCTTCTCCTTTTTTTCATTTTTTGGAACCAATATAGTCTACCTGTAATTTTGCTGATTGTAAATAGTTAATTGTAGATTGTTGACAATTTATGTCGTATTCTTACCTTTTAATATCACATTCTTCCCCTTTGCTTGAAAAATATGGCAGGAAAAAGTAAACTTAAAAAATAAGAAGATTCCAAGAAAACATACATTTCTGAGGAGGATTTATCACATGACGCAGGAAGAATTAAAAATGAAATTAACTGAATGGAGACATTATCTCCATGCACATCCGGAAACTGCATTTGAAGAGACAAATACCGCTGCTTTCGTAGCAGAAAAGCTGAGAGAAATGGGACTTACTGTTCATGAGCATATTGGCGGTACCGGCGTTGTAGCTGACCTGAAGGTTGGTGATGGCCCACAGGTGATCGGACTTCGTGCTGATATGGACGCTATTAATCTGAAGGAGACCACCGGACTTCCTTATCAGTCCCTAAATCCCGGGAAAATGCATGGATGCGGCCATGATGGCCATATCACTGCCTTACTTGGTGCCATGCTCTTACTTTCAGAACGCCGCAATTTCAATGGAACTGTACGCTGTATCTTCCAGCCTGCAGAAGAACCAGGAAAAGGCTCCAAGGCCATGATCGATGACGGACTTTTGGAGAAATACCCAATGGATGAGATTTATGGCATCCATAACGCACCATTTCTTCCAGAAGGAGAACTGCATACTAAAACCGGCGGCATTATGGCAAGTGAGGACAACTTCCGCATTAAGATCAAAGGAAAAGGCTTCCACGCTTCCAGCCCCCATATGGGCATCGACCCACTGGTAACTGCTTCCCAGATCATCCTGGCATTGCAGACTGTTGTTTCCAGAAATGCTTCCCCTTTAGATGCTGCTGTTATCTCCTGTACTGAACTTTTCACAGACGGCGCACACAATGCAGTTCCATCTAACGTAGAGATCTTAGGCGATACCAGAAGCTGTACTCCACAAATACAGAAGCTGATCGAAGACCGGATGCGTGCCATCTGTGAAAATATCTGCCATATGAATGGTGCAGAATACGAATTTACTTACACCCATGAATTTGCCCCAACTGTCAACTGGGATCAGTGCGTCCTGACTGCAGTGAAAGCAGCTACTGCTGTGGTAGGTGCTGACAAGGTAAATGCAAACTGCGTTCCGTGGATGGCTTCCGAAGACTTCGGCACATTCTTAACCAGGATCCCAGGCTGCTTCTTATTCCTCGGAAGCGGAAAATGCCAAAAAGCCTCTGACAACATCATGTGCCACAACTCCCAGTATGACTACAATGACAATATACTGGTAACTGGCGCTGAGTTTTTTGCTGAGCTGATCGCAGAGAGACTGCCAATTACAAAATAAGAGGATCCTGCTTCCTTTTACAGTTTAATGTCCTCTCTGAATTGAGGGGACATGTTTATAAACATACTTTGTCAATAGGCATTGTTTTTCATATTGCCTTGCGGAATATATGTTTTCTGATGTATACTATGATGTTGAAGTCAATAGGTATTTTAATCCCTCTGATACCGGATTGCTGCGTGCTTTGCACTCCCGCAATCCTGTTATATGATAATCTGTGAAAAGGAGAATTGGATAATGATTGTTTCTACAAAAGGCCGTTACGCACTGCGGGTCATGGTAGAACTGGCCCAGCATCAGGGAGACGGCTATGTTCCTCTGAACGTGATCGCTGAACGGCAGGATATTTCTGAAAAATATCTGGAAAGTATATTAAAGGTACTTGTACAGGACAAACTCCTTACAGGACTCCGTGGACGTGGCGGCGGCTACCGCCTGACAAAAGTGCCCGAAGATTACACTCTGGGCGAAATTCTCCGGCTTACCGAAGGTTCACTGGCTCCTGTGGCCTGCACAGAAGAAGGAGAACATGACTGTCCAAGGAAAGAAATCTGTCCATCCCATCCTGTATGGCAGAAACTGGATCATATGATCAATGAATTTTTTGACGGGATCACACTGGCAGACCTGATACAGCCGACATCAGACAAAGCTGAAAAAGATACTGCTAAGTAAATATATCGTTAGCATGTTTAATAATCTCTCCCGTTTTCCTTCAGCCACGCCCGTCTCGCCTTATAATCCGGCAGCACTTTTTCTACCTCTGCCCAGAAAAGGGGCGAATGGTTCATCTGTTTTCTGTGGGCAAGTTCGTGGACTACTACGTAGTCTAATATTTCCGGCGGCATAAGGATCAGTTTCCAGTGAAAGTTTAAATTGCCTTCCCCACTGCAGCTTCCCCAGCGCGTTTTGGCAGCCCGGATGCTGATCCGGCCGTAGGTGACACCCATGAGCTTTGCATACCAGGCAGTGCGCTCTATGATCTTTTTTCTGGCAGCCCGGCGGTAAAAAGCTTCTATCTCCGGATGTCCTTCATAATCCGGCTTTGGAGCTTCTGCCTTTTTGCGGCGGTGTTTTTCTATGAGGAACCATTTTTCCACGATCCATTCCTGCCGGTCATTTACAAAATCCATCAGCACCTTTTTAGTGATACCTTTTGGGACCCGGATCAGCACTTTACCATCTGCCTGTACCTCCAGCCCAATGGTACGCCGTTTGGAATATACTACATCTACCGGGATCGTTCCTTCTTTTTCTCCCTGACGCCATCCAACTTCAATCCTGCTTACCATCTTATCACCTCATTCCTGTCCTGTAGATATATTGCACGAAAGCAGATCACGCTGCAAAATTTTTATTTTCAAAAATACCCCCGGCACAAAAACGAACATTTTTCCTTTTTGTACTGAGGGTATATCATCTTCTTTTATCTGTCTGTCGCCTAGTACATCGTTTCGTAAATAACTGTACTAATCACGTAGGATGCGGATTTGAGTGTGCAGGTCTAAAAACGCAGGCGTAGCGGGCTACGCTGAGGCTTTTAGGCCTGTGCAATCAGATTCGCAGACAAGTGAGTGGTATAGTTATTTCGAAAACGATGTACTAGGCACATTAGCCGATCACAGCCTACAGCACATCTGAAAAATGAGGCCGCAGCTTCTTAAACATCTTAAGTCCCACTCCAAATACAAAAAGAGTGAAGCCCCAGTAATAAATGGTCAGTTTCGGTCTTTCCCAGAACCAGTTACCTGTGATCATACTGTCCTTATAACCGGTTACAATGTAATAAAATGGATTGATCTTAAATAATGGTTCGATCCAGGGTAAACGGTTGGTAAACATGGACTCATGGTACATGATGGGCGCCATCCAGATACCAAACTGAAGGCAGATTCCTACGATCTGGGACATATCCTTGAAAAATACATTCACAGAGGAAGTAAAATATCCCAGTCCCAGAGCCAGCATAGATGCTGCAAAGCTATAGTAGATCACCTGGATCCAGGAAAGCATTGGCGTTCTTCCTGCTACCAGATACATGATCATCATAATAAGAACGAAAAAACCATGTACCAGCAAACAGGATATCAGCTTGATCATAGGCAGTATCTCTACTTTAAATACTACTTTCTTGACCAGATAGCTGTATTCCTGCAGACAGCCCGTGATCCCATTTAAAGCTTCCCCGAAGAAAAACCAGGGGACAATACCCGGAACCAGCCAGATCACATAACTGACTCCCGGAACCGGAGGCGGTGATTTAAAGCCTATGCCAAAGATAACCGCATAGATCACAATGGTAACTACCGGCTGGATGAACATCCACACAATACCAAAATAGGATCCTACAAAACGCTTGCGAAAATCTGCTTTTCCCAGATCCCATACCAGTTTTCTTTTTTTAATGATCTCTTTTAAAAGAGACAGCGCATAATTCATAAATTCGTTTCCTTATACTTTTTTCCTGGCAGAACTGTCTTAGAACTTAAAAGTATCCTTTAAACCGCTCCACTTTTTGTCCTTATCAGAGATGATCAGTTCCATACCCGGTTCGATAGGCCAGTCTACGCCGATCTCAGGATCGCTCCATAACAGACCGCCTTCATCACCTGGATGATAGAAATCAGTACACTTATAAGCAAACTCTGCTTCATCAGACAGAACTAAGAAACCATGTGCAAAGCCTTCCGGAATATAGAACTGCTTTTTATTCTCAGCAGATAAGGTTACACCAAACCACTTTCCATACGTTTTGGAGTCAGAACGCAGATCTACTGCTACGTCAAATACAGTTCCGCGAACAGCACGTACTAATTTTCCCTGAGGATACTGCTTCTGGAAATGAAGCCCTCTTAAAACACCTTTTACTGACATGGACTGATTATCCTGGACGAAAGTCATGTCCAGACCCGCTTCCTTGAAATCGTTCTGGTTGTAAGTTTCCATGAAATAGCCTCTTTCATCTTTAAATACAGTAGGCTCGATCACATAAAGTCCTTCAATATCACAGGTTGTTACTTTAATCTTTCCCATAATGCTTCTCCTTTATTTTTCTTCTGATTCCTAGTATAATCCACAATAATTATCCGCCCATTTCACTTGTCTAAATTTCCATCTGCCGCGTCAGCTTCAATCGACAATGCTACCGGCATCGCCTCATTCAGCTTCCTTGCACATGAAAATTTATCCTGCGTGTAATGGATCGGTAATTATCGTGGATTATACTAGTTTTTTGTTTATCGGCTATAACTTAATAATGATATATTTTCCACATTCATCTGGAAATTTTACCACGTTATAAACAAGTCTGCAACTGTTTATCCCCACATTGTCACCATGTTCCCGGCATGTACTAACACAAAAACACTACAGCCTTAAGCACACCACTGCGAAAATGCGGAGGATCACATACACATCCGCTGCCATCATAGTATACAGGATCAGCCTGTCATCTGTTCCTGTCCGTACCACCTTTTGGTTTTTAAGGGTAAACAGGAAAACAGGAAGCAGGGGAAGCATATATCTTCCCTGGACTCCCTGGACCATATTGGAGCTTTTCGGAGTCCATGCAAGAAGCATAGAAAACATCAGCGCTCCAAAGATCACCAGGCAGATAAACCAGATCCACAACCGGTCTTTTATTTTCATAAAAATCTCTTCTCCCGGCTTTTTAAGTGCCAGCAGTACCAGACATGCAGTAAGCACTAAAATGATAACATAAGGCGTATTTAACACCGGATCCCGGTTGCCTAAGGACTCTCCTAATATTCCCGAATACAGGCTTTCTCCCTGCCACGATACTGTATTATAGAAAAGCTGTAATACCCGGACCGGCTGGTGGATCAGCTCTGCAAAGGAATACCCTGCTTCTTCAGCCCAGGCAACATAGCTGTCACTTTCCTGTGTATACATGGCAACTGTCCTTAAATTCACCACTGCCATAGCTGCTAAAAAACTTCCAAGGACAGCAGCCGCTGAAAGCATCCATTTCCCAAAATTTCCAAACTTTCTTACCGGGACCAGCAGGCAGAAGCCTGCAATGGCACCATATACCATTTTACAGGGCCCCATAACTGCCATGACCACAGCCAGGACGATCACATCCCCTACCTTCACTGTTTCTGCCTTATAAGCCAGATCCAGGCACACTGCCGTAAAATAACCTGTAAATGCCAGTATAACCACATCATAAGATAAAGAGGCCGCCAGATGAAGACTCATTGGTAAAATGGATACACCAAAAAATACATTTTTGCCAAAAGGCAGCCGTTTTATAGTCAATGCACCAACTGCCGCAAAAAGCAGGAGATTAAAAAACCGGCCCAGATATAAAAGGGCAATGCTATTAATCCCCAATATTCTTGCCAGAGTAAATCCCAGTGCCTGTGGCATATAAGCTAACGGCGTGGTACGCACAGAGGGCTGGCGGGAGACACGCAGACCAGCTGTTTTCACACTGCTGTCCATACCTATACTGTCTCCTGTACTTGTACTCTCCTTTGTGCTTTCACTGTCTGCAGACGGTTCCGCACTCTGTTCACTGACCGCTCTCCTATTATGGATCGCCACGTAAGTTTCTTCTTTTAAGGTCTGTCCAAGGATAATGGGCTTTCCTGCATCATTCTCTCCACTTTCCCCGTCCAACGCTTCCTGTCTGCTTTTTTCTTTCCAGTCCCGGAACTCCTGGTTCACATCCTCCAGCCAGTCATCTTCTGCCCGGACATAGATATAACCATCTTCATCAGCTGCCGGCAGTCCTAAAAAGCAGTTGGAAAGCTTATAAGCACTGATATAGTGGCTTACTTCATCAGGTGCCGAAAGCGGAGCCAGAACCATCATATATAAAATGCCAAGACACATGACAGTTCCAAAGAACAAACCTGGAAGTTTCCGATTTTCTTTTCCTGAAACCATTTTTTCCCCTGGTTCACCGGAAATATCACCAGATTTTTCCCATTTTTTTCCAAATAACAGTGTTCCCATTCCTATCAGCATTGCCAGACTCACGAAAAACAGGCCCCCATACCAGCCATACAGCCAGCAGTGGCCTGTCTCTGTTACAGATGCCTGCACATCCAGAAGATGCCAGACTCCCAGAAGAAACACAGTGAAAGGCCATAAAAGCCACACAGATAATTTCTTTTCCATCTTTTCTTTCCTTTTTATTCACCTTTCCTGCATGTTTCCAGAGCAGCTTCCCTTTCTTCCAATACTGTCTCTTTTTCTTCTATCGCTTTCTGTTCCAGCGCCATTTTCTGGATCAGCTCCCTCTGCTTGCTTTCAAGCTGGGATATCTGGATCGTCATGCCAAATGCTTTTATGATGAGCAAAAAGATCATAAACAGGAATAAAAAATTCGGGGTAGAGTAAATACCTAAAAGCCTTGCACAAAGATCAGCCACTCCCGGCACCACTGCAAATATTACAAGGAGCAGCGCCATGATCACCCAGAACATGGCAGCTTCGATCTGAACTTTCGCCTGACGTATCTTACGCATCATAAATGTCATGGTAATAACAGAAACTACGATCAGTATCACACGAAGCATCATTGTCATCATCGTCTGTCACCGCCTTCTTTTTTCTCCAGCCAGTATTCCCGGTTCATGGTGCATTTTAAGATCAGCCACCGTGGAAGCATGGAATATACCTTTCCCATGCGGTATCCCATATACTTAAAACCGCTTTTTACAAACATTCCCGGGATCAGCCATGGTCTGTGCTGCTGCGACAGATACCTAGCCGTCTGCTTTACCAGACGGATCCCTTCGCTTTCCGAATGGATACCGCCAAATACCTCCGGATGATCTGCCTGGGATACTGCCAGATCAAAATTCCGTTTAAACTGCTGGGTGCAGTTGTAGTTATGGGAATGGATCACCTTTGCATCAGCCACATAGGCAATGGCATAATCATCTTCCATGACCGCCTTTCCTGCAAAGATCATATCTTCATTAAATATGGCATTTTGAATAAATCCCCCCTGAAACCAAAACTTCTCCCGGTCATAGGCACAGCATACATTGGAAGCAAAGAAGGTCTTTATCCCCAGCCGCTTTAGATCTGCCTTTGTCTTTAAGCAGCTTTTCTCCGGGTAATTAAAAGAACGGGTATAACGTTCCGCCAGCGGGCAGTCCTTGTCAGGAAGCTGCCTTGCATAAGCCATGATCACAGCTTCTCCTTCCGGACCTCTCTGTTCAAATGCCCCTACCAGTTTTTCAATTAAAAATTCATCAGCCGGAACCGCATCATCGGTCATGAACACTACAATGTCTGCCCTGCTGAACCGCATTCCCCTGTTTCTTGTAGCGCCATGGTCAAATTCCGCTTTCGTCAGGTGGTGGACATGAAGATTGCCGATCCCTTCAAAGCCCTTTTCATTCCAGAACGCCTTTTCTGTATTCATTACAATGATCTTCCCTACGGGATAGGTCTGCTTTTCCAGCATTTTTAAAAGTCTGGAAAATTTCTTACCTGGTTTATAGGTAGGAATCACCACATCCACCCGTGGTTTACGAAGAGCATTTTCACTCTTTCTTTCCTCTGTCATTGTCTTATCTCCTTTTCCTCACTTCTGCAGGACTTTACGGTACAAAGACCAAAACCCGCCGTTTCTCCTGCCATCAGCAGCAGATAACAAAGCGCCGCCCCGTCAATGCCCAAAATCCCGACAAGATTTCCTGACAGGAAAAACGCTGCTGCTGCTGCCGCTGCATATACAAAAAACACGGTTTTCTGCTTCCGCATGATAATCAGTGCGTAATACATCAGATTAGCCAGGGCATAAAAGCCGCCTCCAAGAACGATCCCGACAAATGCCCAAAAATAAACGGTCAGTGTTCCCTTTTCGCCTCCCATAAGAAGCTCCATAATGGAAAGTGCCCATTTTCCTAAAACAAGCGTACCTGCCACTGCAAGTACAGTAAGCCCTAAAATAACCGCTGCGATACGCACCAGTGTCTTCTTAAATTCAGTGATCTTTTCTTCTGTCCAAAGATCTGTAAGAGTTGTCAGGTAAGGACGTATCACAAAATTAGCTACCATATAAATAACAGAGGTAGGCATAAAAATCAAGTTGAAATATCCTGATGCCGCATTGTTCATATGAGCATCAATAGCATATTTCGCAGAAGAGAAAATATAAAAATCCAGAAATACGGAAACAAACAAAAATCCTGTATTTTTAAACAGCTTCGCCACTTTTCCCTTTGTAATCGTCCAGTCTACATGATCTAATGCATGGATCACATCCAGGTCAAACAAAAAAACACCCATTGCCTGGGCAGCCACTGCCATGAGGCAGGCAAACAGCAGATGGTTAAATGCCCCCAGGGTCACTGTAAATACAGCTACAGAAAAAATAGTCCTGAAAAAGTTTGACTTTCCTGTAAGATATAAGCATCCCTGGCGCTGAAATTCTGACTCATATACATCTGCATATCCGTCAATGACCTTATAGATCACAAGAAGAAGCAGGATCATGCATTTCCCTGCTGTATAATCCCCGATCCCATTTCGGAAAGCTATGGTCCTTGCAGTCAGAAACAAAGCACCTGCAACCAATGCAAGCATACAGGTCATATTTCTATGTTCCCTGTATTCCCCAAAAGAATACTCACCTTTTCCGTCTGTGATCTGGAAAGGTCTTATTCCAAAATAAGCCACTAAAAACAGCTGCTGACCCAATGTAGAATATCCAAAGGAGAATATGCCTCCCTTTTCCTCTCCTGCCATACGTATGACCAGAAAAGAGAGTACCATGCTTGCAAAGGCATATACAAAGCTGCCTGCAATATTCCATATTACATTGGCTCTTGCAACATTATCTCCCTTATATAATAACCGCTTCGTAAGATTTTTCATATTTAACCTGCTTAACGCTTTCTGAAATTCTGGATGACCAGTATGGATAACAGCATACGCACCATATAGCTTACTGCTGTCAATGGTTTCAAATAGCTTTCCCCAGCTGTCCGGTCATCAATAGTAACCTGCACTTCTGCGATCTTTGCTCCCTGACGGATAAGGAAGGATACGGTATCTGGCTCCGGTCCGTAATTTAAATTCCAGGCAAATTCCCCTATCATCTTCCTGCTGAAAAGACGCATGCCTGAGGTAGGATCTTTGATCTTTGCTCCTGTAGTCAGCCAGATCGCCGTTCCGATCAGCCGGCTTCCAAGCATCCTCATGGACCAGCTTTTCTTCTCTGTTACAAAGCGTGAACCAATAACAATGTCATAACCTTCATCCATTTTTTCTTTCATGGACTTAATATATTCCGGTCGGTGCTGTCCGTCACCGTCAAACTGTACAGCGTAGCTGTAGCCCTTCTGCCATGCATATTTCATACCGGTCTGGAAACAGCCAGCCAGTCCTAAATTTACCGGAAGATCAATAAAATTATATCCCCGTCTCCGGCAAATGACAGCCGTATCATCTTTTGAGCCATCATTGACCACCACATAATCCAGTTCCGGAAAATCGTTTTTAATATGGTCTACCACTCTCTCAATGTTTTTTTCTTCATTATAGGCCGGTATGACCAAAAGTACCTTATCCATTGTTTCTATTCCTCTATACCCTGTTACAGTTCCACCAAGCTTCTTGTTTTCATGAATATGGAAACAAGAAAATCTCATGGCTGAACAATAACACTTTCTTCTTATCCTGTTACACTATTATCCCCCATTACCAGCGCATCTTCAAGACACCTGTGAGAAATTTTACTTCTCCCAGGACCACCGCCAGAAATGCTTTTGCCACAGCCAGTTCCATTTTTCCCAGTTTCAGGTAATGTTGGTAGTAATATAATTTGCTCTTATGAAGGAGCTTCTGTTTATCACTTATCTTATTATAGCTTTTATCAATGCTTACAGAATGTGCATGGACATAAGAAGCATCTGTCACTAAAAGCTCTTTTAATCCCATTTTCTTTAATTTCTGTCCTAATATTTTCTCCTCATAATAGAGAAATACGTGTTTATCAAACAGCTCTTTTAGATCTCCAGGTGTGAAACAGCCTGTTTTTACCATGAAAAAGGAGCCTGGAAGAGCTCCCACTATACGGCTGGTTCCATCTGCTGCCAGCAAAAGCTTATCTAACGGTGTTTTTAAAAATGCCCGGAACAGCCGCCTGGTCACTAGCCCGGTATCTAAAAGATCCAGCCACATAGACTGCAGATCCCAGTAGCTAAAGGATGGCTGTCCATTTATATCTGTCACCATGGCAGAAGCTGCCGCTCCGTCCTCCTGCTTTTCTAAAGCATCTGCCACCCGCAAAATACAGGCATCGCTTACCTGTACGTCAGGATTTGCGATCATAATATAATCCGGCTCCAGATACTGGACTGCATAATCGATCCCCGCCTGGTTTCCGCTTCCATAACCTCCGTTTTTTGCAGTTCTAAACAGGTGCAGCTGCACTTTATCCAAATTATCCGAATTATCTGTATGGTCAGAAGCAAATTCTTCTTTAAATTCTCCCAATCTTTCCCATGAGTCATCCGTCGAACAGTTGTCCACGATAATGATATTGCGGATTACTTTGCTGTCTTTCCAGCTTTCTGTAAGTTTCATGGTTGTCTGTGCATCATTATAATTTAATATTACGGCACATATATTCGTGTCTGCGTCCATAATCCCTTTCACTTTCCCTGACGTTTTTTGCGATCATCAATGACCTTCATTCCCAGCCGCCTGCTGATCGCAAGGCGAAATGCCGGACATATTCTTGTGATCTGGTTAAAACACCACCAAAGCTGCATATACCAGAATTTTCCCTTCTGCGTGGGCATATCCTTCCATGGGGTCATAGCCAGATATTTCCTGTACCATTTTCCATAATGGTTGTGGTTTCCCCTGATCCAGGGACGTTCATCTCCCAGAAAATGGATGATCACCGGCTTTCTCTTTGCTGCTGCAAACTCCTTTTTGCCTACCGCCCGGTAAGCATCGCAAAGCTGCACCAGTGTATTATACTGGAAATACCGGTAATTGGTAAAGAAGTTGTACCTTGGAGACAGAGGTAAAATACGCCCTTTTAATGTTCCGTTAATGGTGTCCTGGTCACAGGCAAAAAGGCTTCCTGCATGATCCCCGTAAAAATCCAGCAACTTTTTCAGCACATTTTCCCTGCGCCAGCCTGCAAGATCCATTAAGATCACGCCGGAATTAAAATAGGCATCATCCTTTTCCATATGAATGGACTCTTTCATTTCTTTATACACAGTCGGTTCCATGATCATACCCGCCAGACAGCCTCCTAAATGGGTCCTGTACATCTTTTCAATGGAACCGCAGACAATAGTATCACAGTCCAGGTACAACGCCTTATCCACAGTCTCCGGCAATACCTCCGGCGCAAAAAGCCGCCCCATGGCACTGATATCAAAGCCCCTGGTATCTATTTTATAAGGAAATCTTTCCTTCAGGTCTCCCAGTTCTACTGCATAAAGCCTGCGTCCAAAACCAGCTGCCAGATTTTTAAGCCGTTCCTTAAACGCTTCGCACATCTGGGCTGAAAGCACATAAATATCCAGATCATTTATATGGCGGTTATTGTCCAGCAATGAGCATAATGATGCCGCCAGATGTCCGGCATAACCGTCATTGGAAGCATAGATCACATGGACCGCCTGTTCGTTTTCTTTCATAATACCTTCCATTTCTTACATTCCGTGGTCATTTTATTTACGATTTTACAATACCACTTTTAAAATGTAAATCCTATATGGCATTTTTCCACGACAAACGCACGAACGATCATCTGGCATCAATTCTGCTTTCTGTTATTTTTT
>OASZ01000152.1_pt1 | contig 99434 bp, 96 predicted proteins | sample 1501241 | NCBI WGS metagenome assembly OASZ01 (sample SAMEA2579926, study PRJEB22360) | human gut metagenome | biome: human gut; feature: human-associated habitat; material: faeces | place: Denmark | collected 2008/2010 | reverse complement strand
ATTATATCACGTGAGGTTTTTCATTATCACTCCGCTAAAGCTTTTTGAGACCCCCAGCCTAGCTGGGGGTTTTATTGCAGACAAAAAACAAGCAGTTATATCAACTGCTTGTTTTTCCAAAAATGTTTATACATCTTTTTTTCAAATTTATCTGATTCTTCTAATTTGTATACCACAAATGAATTGGGCCTAAATGTCAATATTTTTATTATGAGTCTTCCTTTTTACTTCAACAACAACCCAATCGGCTATACTGATTTTCTCGTATTCCGGACAAATAAAATGGTAGGGCTTGCTGGTGATATTGATTTTTCTAGAAATACCTCTGGGAGCCTTACAACAGCTATCTGAAGCTCAGTTGTTTTAATATTTAAACTCTCTAACTCTAATACCATTTCTTTCACCTCATTATTAGTATATCAGCTTATAACATTAAAAAAACACGACAAAAAATACTGTCTTTATTTCAATAAATAATCATATTTCACAAGTGTTTGATTATTGCCAATATTTAAAAATCTATTTTTCTTTACTAATTTTATCAATTAGCCATTTTCCATCTTTTTCTACCATCTCAAATTTAAATGTAAATTCGGTATACTTAGCGTTGTCTAATTCTTTATATAACGGATTATATAACTCTTTTGACAAATCATCAAAAATCTTTTTCATCATTGCTTCTTGTCCCTGTTCTAAATATATTTTAGATAACTCTTCCATATTTTCTTCTTGATACTTCTGAGCCAGTTCATTAATATTTTCTTGTGCTGATGTCATATCGATTGATTTTTCATCTAGTCTTTTTCCTTTAACCAGTACGGTATTTTCTTCTTCGTCATCAAAAGTTATTTTATACTCTTTTATTAATTTATCAAAGACTTTTTTAACAAAGTTTTCGGTTTCTTTCACAAAGGATTCACCATAAACATTTTCATCTTCAAAATTCTTAAATCCATCAGTTATAGAACTAATATCAAGTACATCAGTATAATCATCAGTTCCCAGCTTTTCTAATTCATCTAGCTTGTATTCCTTTATATTATCAAAAAAAGATGTAACTACCTTTTCCTGTTCTTTCTGGGTGTTATCGTTTCCAGCACATCCAGTCATAGAAATAATCATTAATGCTGCCAAAGCAAATGTTAAAATTTTTTTCATATTTATTTCCTCCAAAAATGCAATCAACTTATCCTACTAGCAATAAATCAAAACTATAATACATTTATCCCTCCTGCTATCAAATTAGCCAACCGGCTTATACTAAATTTTAACATAAAATTACATACTTATGTCTATAAATGATAAAAATTGTTTTTTTAATCTATTTAAATATAAAGGTACATCATTGTTAGTGTAGAATAAAGATTTCATAAAAAACATCTCTGTTACACTTGAAAATCAGTAAAATAAAATCCGTTGTATGCAACACCTATAGATATTAAAAATCTGTTATTTGATATTTCTGATAGGACATTTACTCGAGCATATGCTGCTAATACATAAAATGAATAAGATATTCACTGATTCTAGCCATGTGGATAATCAAAGTAGAGTATAAAGTCTTAAATAGGAAATTTTTATTTGTTTTGCAAATTAAATATATCTAATACCTCTTTTAAGATGCATTCTAAAATTAGAGTTATTAAATACTGGTCTCAAAAATCGAAATGCATATGAGACAGATTGTAATAACCCGATCATAAGAAAATCTAACTGTTGTTATAATCGATTTGAACAATTTAAAATTAGCGAATGACCAACATGACCATGATACTGCTGATTAATATATTATTATAGCAGCAAATATATACATGTCCGGTTTATATCTTTGACTACAAAAATATCTTTCAGTTATAGAGTAGTCTTGGCTATAAAAGTATAATTTTACTGAAAAAATATTGTAATGAAGAAAGATTTGATTCCAATTTATGGATTGTAGGCGAAGTCTGTAAGTGATTTTGTGTAAAGCCAAACTTCATTAGATGAGGGGAAATTACATTGAATAATCATGTAACGCAACACATCAGTTATACATTTTACCTAAAATTTAATAAATATTTTATTAGACAATCTAATTTTTTATTGATTCATAATTAACATCACCATATTGAATATTAATTATAAGCATTTATCATTTTATTATTAAATAAAACAACCACCGATTGTTAGCCGGAGGTTGTCTGTTGTGGCATAATTGTACTATTTAGTTTTTCTTCTTTAGTAGAGTAATTCCTGCTAAAGAGATTGTTCCTAACATTGCGAAAGTAGCAACAAGCGCATTATCACCCGTTTTAACAGAAGTATTATCTTTAGATGGTTTTTCTGTTGGTGCAATAGTATCAACATCTGCTTTTTCAGTTGCTCTAACTGTTACTTTTACTGGATTAGAAAAGTCTACTTTAGTATAAATAATTTCATATTCTCCAGTATGAGTATCAATTACCATATTTGGGTTTACCCATCCCCATCCTTCAGGTAATGCAATTGATTCTAATTTATTACCAATAACACCTTCTAAATCCATATCACTAGGTAATAGTGGTTTTTCAACTACTGTTAGCTTTGCTGTTTTACGTACTGATGGTTTACTATCATGCATTGCGGAATAATGAATATTGTATTCACCTGGTGCCAGTTTAGCAATTTTTTCTTTACTAGCTGCGCCATCTATTAAGCATTCTACCTTAGTTTGATTTTGATCATTGCTTTGAGAGTTATCGTTTAAGTCAGGGTTTGTAGTAAACATATGTTCATTATCTATTGAGTAATCAATTGTATACTCTGATAAGTCTACTAATTCACTGCCTGCTGTTAATGTTGCTTCATTTAATAAATCTGGTACAACACCTTCTACCATTGATAAATCTTTTACATTAAGAGCTGCAGTATTAGCATAGTATTTTTCTGCCGCTGCTTTTTGCTCTTGATTTTGTGCATAGTATGCATATTCAACTTTAAATGTTTGTCCTGCTAAGTTTGAACCTGCATCTCCTGGCCAGTTTCCACCAGTAGCAAAGTTTAATTGAATATATTGAGGGCGGTCTAATGCTGCTTTGGCAGCAGGATCATCACTATAATCAACACTTCTTACAATTTGGTCATCAATATACCATTCCATTTTACCTTCAGACCAGTTAATACCAAATACATGGTACGTTTCACCATCGATCACAACACCTGGTGTAGTAATTTTTGACCCTTTGCCGTTCCCTGCATATTTACCATTATCTGCTCCCGGTGTATATCCTGGTTTATTGGTATCGCTGTAATGTAACGTTTCATAAACAAAATTAGGATCACCGATCGATTCCATGATATCAATTTCTCCTGATAAAGGCCAACCATCTCCTTGGTCACCGTTAATAGATCCATCTAACGTAAAATCGGACCCTAATGTCCAGAATGCTGGGAAAGTTGCTTGTCCTTCTGGTAATTTTGCTAATACTTCAATACGCCCAAATAAAAAATCTTGTTTGCCATGTGTTCTAACGCTTCCAGAATTATAAATAACTTGACGATCTCCACGTGGATTTTTATATTGTGACTCCTTAGCACGATCTGTCACCTCTAAGACAAGTTTACCGTCATCAACATGTACGTTTTCTTTATCTTTAGTATAGTGTTGTTGTTCAACACCACGAATACACCCTAATTCATAACCCCATTTAGAGTTATCTAATCCATTGTTATCAATAGCACCTGTTCCATCGAACTCATCTTTCCAAATTACTTCATATTTTTCATCATTTGGAGTAGTCTCAGTACCTATTTGACTCAATGTTACATCGTCAATATAGATTTGTGATTTATATGTAGCATTCTCAGTTGATTCTGTCCATTTAATAAAAGCTAATGCTACTTCACTATTTTCTCCACTATTAAATGTAAATGTTAAATCTTGATATTGCCAAGCTTCATTAAATGTAATTGCTTGTTCTATAGCAGGATTTAAATTCTCTACATTTGGTGTTTTAATAGCAACAATTGCTTGTGCAGCAGCATCAGCACTTAAAACTTTGGCTGTTACTTTATATTCTTTGTTCTTCTCTAATGATAATGTTTGATATACTGATGCATTTTTACTGAATGATGGTAATAACCCGCAAACTTTACTGTTATGAGCCGCACCTGGGTAATCAGTAATTTGACCATCACCTGTTGTACTCCAGTATTGACCTTTATTAGTTTCAAATCCACCATTCTTAATTAAATTTGTTCCGGGTTTAGTTCTTTCAAGTTCTAACATTTCATACTCTGTTTCTAAACCAGTAGTATCAAGATTTTTAGCTACGGCTGAAAACATATTTATTCCTGAAAGACTTAGAGCCGAGGTTAGTGCTAATGCACTTTTAAAAAACTTTGACTTCATATATAATCTCCCTTTTATAGAATGTTGTAATAGTTATTCACCTATTATGCCACTGAAATCGTTTTCAAATAACTAGTACCAATATAATATATAAAATTTAGTAAAATATTTCAATATATTTCTCAATATTTAGTAAATAATTATATAGTTTTATATATAATTTTTTACTATCTGGATAAACACTATACTTTCAAATAAAGTAGGAAAATTATGATTATGGTTCGTAGTTCATCTCTCACTACTGTTATGAAACTAACAATACTAAAATAAAAGAATCCTAGTAAATATATACACTTATATAACACCGTTATAGCTTTGATTGAGAACCTTAATTATAATTGTACTGATTATAAAATCTTTATAATTAAAGCCTTGATCATCATACTAATTACCCTAATATCAAATAACTTGTTTATAAAAAAAGGGAAAGAAAATCGAGAATGTCCGCATAAATACTATATCTATCAGAAAAACGGATAGAAGAACAGAAAGTAACTTGAGATCGTAATGTATCCAATATAATCTGCATCATTCAAAACGTTATTTGCTCCATTCTCTTGATTGCTGGAACTATCTTCATTATAATACTCAGTATTTCTTTGAGACGGTTAATTCTCTGATTCTGTATCTTTTGAATAAGCCCTAATAAAATAATTACAATAACTAAGCATTTTAAGAGCAATCTATTTTTTCAATTAATCTTCCTCTAACTTTTTTAATCCAATACTTAAGGCTGGCTGTGATATGTGAAGCTGTTGTGCAGCTTTTGTCATAGTCTGATTTTTTGCAATAGCAATAAATTGTTCAAGTTGTGATAACTCCATAATTTTCTCCTCCAATTTATAAATAAAACTTATAGCCCTATAAAAATGTTATATTATATAATTATTATTTTATCTTGTGAAATAATACATGTAAAGATTTGAGTATCCTTTCTTAAACTTAAATCAATAAAAATATATTATAGTTAAGGAGAAAATTATGCAAAAAAGAGAAATTGGTCATTTATTAGTATCACAAATTGGTATGGAATGCATGGGGTTTTCCCATGGATATGGTCAAGTGCCAAGTGAAAAATATGCAATTGAAGCAATAAGAAATGCATATCAAGAAGGTTGTACTTTTTTTGATACCGCTGAAACTTATGGTAAAGAAATGTTTGAAGCAGGGCATAACGAACGTCTTGTAGGAAAAGCAGTTGAGCCTTTTAGAAAAGATATAACTCTTGCAACCAAATTATATCTAAATATCCAAGAAGTTGAAAATAATGGATTAGAGAAAGTTATTCGAGAGCACTTAAAAAAATCAATGAAAAATTTAAAAACAGATTATATCGATCTTTATTATTTACATAGAATAAATCGCGATATTCCTATTGAAGATGTTGCATTAGTGATGGGAAAGTTAATTCAAGAAAAGCAAATTAGAGGATGGGGCCTTTCACAAGTTACAAAAGAAACGATACAAAAAGCCCATGAACTCACACCAGTTACAGCAGTACAAAATTTATATTCATTATTAGAAAGAGACTGTGAAGACGATGTTTTTCCATATTGTCTAGATAATCAGATTGGTGTTGTCGCCTTCTCTCCAATTGCAAGTGGACTACTATCAGGAAAAGTAACTTCAGAAACAAAATTTGAGGGTGATGATGTAAGAAAGTTTGTTCCACAGCTTACACAAGAAAACATTGTTAAAAATCAACCTATTATAGATATACTTCATCAGTTTGCAAAAGAGAAAGAAGCAACACCAGCTCAAATTTCATTAGCATGGATGTTGCATAAATATCCTAATGTTGTACCTATTCCTGGTTCAAAAAACAAAGATAGAATCATAGAAAATCTACAGGCCTCTTCTATAACTTTGAGCAACGAAGAATTTAAAAAACTAGAAAAAGCATTAGCTCAACATCAAGTCTTTGGACATAGAGGACATAATGAATCTGAAAATTCGGATTTTTCAAAAAAATGGAAAAATAAATAAAAGATATTAATAGTGAGAGTTTACAAAAAAGTCTTTGCGTTTTAATTAATAATCGCAGCTTGCTTAATTTAAAAACGCAATATTTTACCACAATAAAACTTTCACTGTTTTTTATTTCACTGTGACATAATCAGCTGTCTTTAATAGTTACATAAGTTTTATAGTTAAGATAAAACTCAGCTTTTATCAATTTATAACTGCTGAACAAAGCGCATTGCTGCAATCACAATATCTATCACATGCCTAATTGCATATTTATTATATTTTGCTTTACACGAAGGAACTATAAGCTTATTTTTAGAAAACTCAATATCACAGTTGCAAGTAATTAGCCAAGTATTAACTTCTGCATGAACTAAACGTGAAATGATTCTTTTGTTCAGCTGAAAAATAGTCCCATTAGTACTTAAAATAATCAAAAGATGCTCTTCTTTAAACTGATATGATTTTATGAAATCTGCATCACAAATTACAACCGGAATATATAGAGTACTTAATTCTACTTGAATAACATTACAGAGAGAACGATTATCTCCTTGAGCATATAGATAAACCTTTTTACTTCTTAAAATATCGTTAATCAGACGATTAAGATGTGAATAATTAATCTTCTCCCCTACATATGTAATTGTTTTTGACATAGACTGAGCAAACATTTTTGTATTTTGAGGAAGATCACATTCTTTTGAAAAGAATGACGGTTTATCTTGAAAAGAATGTATATAATCAATACAAGCGTCTTTAAACTCTAAATAAGAAGTAAAGCCAAGATTTTTAGCACATTTTGAAATCTGTCCTTTAGAGGTATGGCAAGCTTTTGCGACCTCTTCGATAGTCATATCCGCGATATCATGAATATGGGATTTGGTATAAGAACAAAACACATACATCGTAGTATATGTTTCAACATGATTAAGAACATCATTTAATTTATCAACCATCATAATAGCCATCCCCTTTTTTTTATTATACACGAAAAACTCTTACTCATACATAGTAAGAGTTTTCAGTTTAAACTACTAACCAAGATCTTCTCCATTAGTTTTGATAACTTTTTGATACCAATAGAAAGAATCTTTTTTATATCTTTTCATGCTCCCATGACCGTAATCGTCACTATCAACATAAATATATCCATATCGTTTACTGCGCTCAGAAGTCCCTGCACTGACAATATCAATACATCCCCATGACGTATACCCAATAACTTTAACTCCTTCATCTATACAAATCTTCATTTGCTGAATATGTTCTTTTAGATATTTAATACGATAATCATCATGGATTTTCTTATCTATTGTCAGAGTATCATATGTGCCTAAGCCATTTTCTGAAACAATAATAGCTTTATGATAGCGATCCCATACCTCATTAATAGCCACCCTTAGTCCAATTGGATCAATTTGGAAGCCCCAATCTGTAACTTCTAAATTTTCATTACGAACTTTTCTTGGATGAAATTCATCAATAACTTCATTTTCAGGAACAAAAGCAATCAGCCCTTCTTCATTTTCAGGATGTGCAGACGTACATAAAGAATAATAATAGCTAAAAGAATTAAAATCGACTGTGTTCTCTCTAAGCAGCGATAAGTCTTCTTCCATCATCTTCAATTCAATATTTTTTTTCTTCATATAAGAAAGTGCATATTCAGGATATTCACCTTTTGATAATAAATCTAAGAAAAAATAATTTACACGATTTGCCCATTGAGCAGCCAAAATATCCTCTGGATTATTTGTCTTTGGATAATATAAAGACATGCCTAACATTGATCCTATTTGAAAATTAGGATTAATTTCCCGTGCTTTTTTTGCTACTAACGCACTAGCAATAAATTGATGATGCAAAGCTTGAAAAATAGTTTCTAATTCATTTTGTGATTTTTCAATGAAAATAGCACCGCCTGTATAAGGTAAATGCAAAGACATATTGATTTCATTAAAAGGTATCCAATATTTTACTTTATTTCGATAGCGTTTGAAAACTGTTACCGCATAATGAACAAAGAATTCAATCATTTTCCTATTTTCCCATCCATTATACTTTAAAGCAAGCTGGAGAGGGGTTTCATAATGCGACAATGTAACTAGCGGCTCAATCCCATATTTTAAACATTCATCAAACACATTATCATAAAACCTTAATCCCTCTTCATTTGGCTCTTGTTCTTCCCCGTTTGGAAATATTCTTGTCCAATTGATTGACATACGGAAGCATCTAAATCCCATTTCTGCCATTAAAGCAATATCTTCTTTATAATGATGATAAAAATCAATCCCCCATCTTTTGGGATAATATTCATTATCGTGCTTTCCATTCATTATTTCTATTGCTTCTTCATAAGTAACAGTTTCTGTATTTTTGCCACAGCTTATTTCTCTAGGAACAAACTTTACCATATCGGCTGTACTCAATCCCTTACCACCTTCATTATACGCTCCCTCTAATTGATTAGCAGCTGTTGCACCACCCCATAAAAAATCATTAGGAAATCGTCTCATAACATAACTCCTTTCTATTGATTAGTCTGTTGTTTATTCGCCAAGGCAACAAATGGTAAATAAATCAAAACACAAATTATAAATACAAAACAAACTGAAATAGCAGTCTCCCACGAACCTGAAGCTGATAAAAACGCTTTAATAGGCTGTGGTGTTGTCCATCCAACATCTAATGTTCCAGGCAAAACAAGTCCTGTAGAAATCATCAATGCGCCTAGACCCATTGAAACAATTGGACTTAAGATAAACGGAATTACAAGGATTGGATTTAATACGATTGGCAAACCAAAGATAATAGGTTCATTGATACAAAATAATCCTGGAATAAGACCAATCTTTGCAGTTTTTGTATAATCAGCTCTTTTCCATCCCTTCTTTCGCGAAAGAATCAAAATAGCAACAATCAACGCTAATGTATTACCCGTCCCACCAATACATCCATAGTTTTCAAACAAGGCAAACCATGTATATGGATACGGAGAGCCCGCAGTTGTTCCTGCCTGTGCTGCATAAGAAATATTAGCAATATTCATAGAAGCATATAAAGTAATATAAATCGGAGAAACAGTAAAGGTTCCATGAATTCCTACTGACCATAAGATCATTGCCATAAAAATAAGAATCATAGGTGTAAACGGTGTAGCTCCTAAAGACTGAATAGGGGCTTGTAAAATCGCATAAACTAAAGCATTTAATCCTTGAGGCTCTATCAGCGAAATACAATAAGCAATAACAGAGGTTAAAATAATGATGATTGCGGTAGGAATAGCAATCATAAATGATTTTGATACTTCAGGTGGAACCTGATCCGGCATCTTAATTTGAAGTTTATCGATCTTTGTTAACTTACTAAAACCATATCCAACTAGTAACCCTGTAATTATAGCAACAAAAATTCCATTTGCCCCTAGATAAGATTCCGTTAACATTCCATCAACCTTAGGTGGATATAATACAAAGAATGAAGCTAAAGCAGTTAATCCAGCTTTTAATCCATCTACTTCATACTGTTTTGCCATATTTCTTGCAATTAAGAAAACAATAAAAACAGCCATGAGATTAATTGTTCCGTTACTTACAGGAGATAAAACTGCTTGAAAATCATCTAAATCAGGAATTATTTTAACAAGAAATTGACCAATAAATCCTGATGAACTTAATAAAACAACATTAATACAAACAACAATTGATCCTACAAATGTAAGAGGGAATATTTGAACAAAAGCATCCCGAATAGCAATAAGCCCTTTAATACTATTAAGCTTTGTTGCAAAGGGCATAAAATATCTTTCAAAAAAACTATTTAAAGCTTGCATACTTACTTCCTCCTTTTCACCAAGTCATTCATTTAAAAAGAGTCATACAAATATTGTATAAAATGGAGTGCACTATTTGATTTAAAATTACCTGATCAGTTCTATTATAAATCGCCTTATATCCTCCCCTCTCTTTACTTAAATTATAGATAATACAATTTTTTTAATCAAAATAGTTTCCTTAAATGGAAACTATTTTTTGCCAGTACTATCTAGATAGGTATTAAAAAATCTTGATGATTCAAAATAAAGAACATTTCAATCTTTAAATCATTAAATATAATTTTCACCAGTTTAAGCCGATTCATGCATATATTCAGAAATCAAAAAATAGTTTTTATTAATTATTTTTATCTCAATTAAAATATATAAAAAAGAAGAGATTTTCTCTCTTCTAATAATAGTTCAACATTTTAAAATATGTTTTATTCATCATTTCTTCTACTAGTGATTCTTTTTGAAACCCTTTATTCACATAAGTCTCCATTTCTAAAAACATAGATTTATTTTTTAGATTCTCAACTTTCATAGAATGTATATCAATACCATATTTATCAAAAACTTCACGAATATCTTTCAATGCATAATCTTCATAATAGATTTCCATTTGTATGTTTTGATTATTTTGTGTGACCTTTAAAAAGAACCCCCTATGAAACAATATCTGTAATCCTATCAAAATAATTGTTGTTATAATTCCGATATCATATAATCCTGCACCAATACACATTCCTACTCCAGATGTTGCCCACATTCCAGCAGCAGTTGTTAAACCTGAAACATTACCATTCTTTACAAAAATAACGCCTGCGCCCAAAAAACCAACACCGCTTACGATTTGGGCAGCTATACGAGAACCATCTATTTCATTTATGTCTATAAAACCATATTTTGATACTAACATTATTAAAGCAGACCCCAAAGCAAGGATAGCATGTGTACGCACCCCCGCCCCCTTATTTCGACTACTTCGTTCATAGCCAATCAAACAGCCGCAAAATGCAGCAATCATAATTCTTATAACCCATATTCCATGATTTACTATATAGAATTTAATATCAAATGGCAAAATTCCCACCACCTATTCACAATATATTTCTTTCAATCTTCTTCTTTTTTCGTTATCAAAATTATATTCTTGTAATAAAAATTCATCATAACTTCTATATTTAACCCGAATTGATTGAATCATTATTTCAATCAATTCTCTTTGAACATATAATAAGGGTCTACATTCCTCCCTTAATTTCTCAGGAATTTGTAGCTGCTGACATAATTCATCATTACTTTCTTTTAAATAAATATTGGATAACAAGTATTCTTGGATTGCATCTTCTTCACTCATTCCTAGAGCAATCATAATCAAAAAGCCGGCAACTCCAGTCCTATCTTTTCCAGCAGTACAGTGAAAATAAACATAGCCATCATTTCTTAATAACAATTCGAACAAGCGATGATACGCAGGATTATTAAAAGCCATCTCTTTATATCCTGCTTTGATATAGGACATTAGATAGTTGTATTTTTCTTTAGTCATCTCTCCTTGCAGCATAGTACCAAAATCAAAACCATATTGATTATGCGATTGCATTTTAAGAGCACTGATACGTTCATATAAAATATTTTCATGCTGCTTATCCGGTGCTAAGCTTGCTTCAGCTTCATCTCTAAAATCAAGAATATATTTTATTTTTAAATGATCAACAAAATGATTTTGTTCTTTTATAGTTAATTTATCTAAAGCACCACCCCTAAAAATCATGTAGGGTTTTATTACAAAACCATCTTGAGAGCTATATCCCTTAATATCTCTAAAATTTTTAATATTAACTATTCGCATCTTATCTACCCATTTCCTCTTTCAATTCATCAAATTGCTCTTTAGTTAATCCAAAATCACCAATTGCAGTTAAATGGATATTATGGAAATCACTGCCACCACTTCTTATAAGATGAAATCTATTTGCAAGTTCCTGTGTTAAAGAATAATCTTCAGATTCCATACTAGGATGTGATATTTCAATTCCCTGTAAGCCATAGCTGACATATTTTTCAATTTCATCATAATTTTTATATTCACAAGGATGGGCAATAATAGCAATTCCTCCATCCTCACGAATTGCCTTTATCCCCTCTTTAATATCGATATATCCCATTTTAGAGTCTACATCTAGCGAAGTCTCGCTCATAAACAATTCTCGATACTTATTAATATCATTATACTCAGGATACTTATGAACAATCGCCAAGAATAAATGCATTTTGAAGACAATATTATACGGAGCGTATTCTTTAGCGTCTTCGTAAGTAATATTTAAGCCCTTTTGATTTAATATTTTAATAAGTTCATGATGATACTCATCCCTACATTGTAAAGTCTTTTGACATAGTTTTTCAACATGATACGGATGGTTATTTAACCCCAAACCAACAACATGCACCTTTTTGTGTACATCGTAGTCATAACAGCTCATTTCAACCCCACGAATTGTTTCTAAACCATTTTGCCGGCATACCTTTTGCACTTCTTTGAAATGAAAAACAGTATCATGATCAGTAATTGCAATCACTTTAATTCCTTTTTCCTTAGCTAATTTGATCGTTTCTTCAATAGAATGAATACCATCACTATAAGCAGTGTGAACATGTAAATCTGCATACACCATATTATCACATCCTTAAATAATAGTTAAAACTGGATCAGTTTTTGTTACTTTTTTCAATTTTGTTGGAATAACTTCTAAATAATCATTAGAGTTTGTTACAACAACCATAGTTGTATAGTCTAAGCCCGCTTCTTTAATCATTTTTAAGTCAAATTCTAATAACAATGACCCCGCTTTTACATACTCACCTTTTTCAACATATTGAATAAATGGTTTTCCTTCTAATTTAACGGTATCAATTCCAACATGAATTAGAATTTCAGAGCCATTTTCAGTTGTTAAGCCAATTGCATGTTTTGTTTCAAAAGTTGCACTTATAATCCCATTAGCAGGAGCATAGATTTTTCCTTCTACAGGAATAATAGCAACACCCTTCCCTAAAACTTCTTTTGAAAACATTTCATCGTTAACTTCGTTTAATGGAACAATCTTCCCTTTAACAGGACAATTCACTTGATTTAATTTATTATCATCGTGTTTTACTTCACTTTCTTTCGGATCATCAAAACCAATAACTAAAGTTGCAATAAACGTTACAACAGCTGAAATAATCATAGTAATAATAGCATTCATAAGATTATTAGGGTTGTTCCCCCCTACCCACATTGGTAAATTAATAATGCTAGGAGTCATGAAAGCAAATGCTTTTAATCCACAAAAACCAGCATATAATCCTCCAGTAAAACTTCCAATCATAACTGCATACATAGGCTTTTTCAAACGAATTGACACACCATAGATACATGGCTCTGTAATTCCTGCAAAGAAAGCAGTAAATCCGGCAGATAAGCAGGTATTCCTAAAATCTCTATTTTTTGTTTTAACCGCACAAGCAAAAGCAGCAGCACCTTGCGCCATGTTCGCTGTTAAAGTTAAAGTTCTTGAAAATGGGTCATATCCTGATTGTGATAAAATCTGAATTCCTGCAATTGCTAGAGTAGCATGCATACCCGTTGCAACCATCCATGGATAAATAATACACATAATTGCAATAGCAAACATTCCAAATGTATCATAGCACCATAACAATGCATTACCCAAATAAATTGAAATAATCCCCATAGCTGGCGCTAATACAACAAATGCTAACGGTGTCATAATCAGCAATGTAAATAACGGTGTTAACATCCCTCTAACCAATTTTGGCAATACTTTATTCAATCCAAATTCTACTTTGCTCATAACAAAAACAATTAAAATAGCTGGAATTAAAGTTGATGTATACGGCATTCCATATAAAGGTAAGAAACCAAACATATCTCCAATAAATTTTGGATCAGTCGCTGAAACAATACCACTCCATTGTGGATGAACCAGCGCACAGCCAAGTAAAGCTGCCATATACATATTACATTTAAAATGCTTTGCAGCTGCCACTGCGGTAAATACCGGCAAGAAAGTAAAGCCAGCATCAAATACAAAATTAAATACATAATAAGTCATTGATGTTTCGGCATTTGCCCATCCCATCATTGATACAAATAATAAAATACATTTCCCCAGCCCTGTTCCTACTAAAATAGGAATAATTGGACCGACGCAGCCAATAATTGCAGAAAAAATAGAATTAAAAATTCCTTTTTTTTCTTTTTTGTTTCCAAAATTTTCATCTTCTTTAATATTTGCAATCTGGCATACATCAAGATACACATCATGAACATGTGTACCAATAACAACCTGATATTGACCGCCTTTCTTGATTAATGACAAAACTCCATCAATTGCTTCAATTTTTTGATCATTTGCTTTTGATTCATCCTTTAAAGTAAATCTCAAACGCGTCATACAATGCTGCAAAGTTACAATATTATTACTCCCTCCTACAGCTTCAATAATGTTTTTTGAAAGTTTTTCATATTTCATTCTCTTTTCCTCCATTCTTTTGAAAACTTCAAAATGTGAAGGTTTGGCCAACTTAATGTTACCATCCAACAAATATCTATTTGCAAATTATTTTTTAGAAATAATTTTTGCAACATGAATCGTAAGATATAAAACTTCCTCATCATTTAATTCATAATGATAAGTCTTTTCAATATGCGATTGTATTTTTGAAGTACAAAGATATGACTCAACATATTTTTCCTTCATAATTTCAAGCAAGTCATTATTTAAGGTTATATCTTCCACTTGCTTTATTTTATTAAAAACACGTAATCCAAAAAATTTTAAATGTGTTACAAATCTATGATAAGATAAAGAATCTTCATCCAACTCTAATTTAAAATAATCTTTTACAATACCAATAATCTCTAATATGAAATTTGTCATTTCATAAATATCACTGATATTTCTACCAACCTCACTACTCACTATATGTAATGCTAAAAATGCCGCTTCATCCTCTTCCATGTTTATTCCATATTTTTCTTTAATAAGTTCTAAAGTTAATAAACCTAACTCAAATTCTTTAGGATAGAAATTCTTAATTTCAAATAACATATGATTTTTTAAATAAACGCCTTCTTTATACCGCTCTATGCTTGTATGAATATGATCTGTTAAACTGATATAAAGAGAATCATCGACTTCTAAGTCTACTTTTGCTTCTTTGATAACACAATCAGATATCTCCATATATTCGAGAGGAATATCCTTTAACATATTAATCATTTTTCTTTGACTTGGTTTTAAACTTACTTCAAAAGTTTTATTGATCTTATTCATATCAATATTATCACCGGCTTGTTTTCCATAAGCCAAGCCTTTCCCCATAACAATAATTTCCTCCATTTGATAGTTAGTTGTAATAACAACATTATTATTTAAAATTTTCTTTATAATCATATTCATTCACCCCTGTATAAATATAAAAACCCTGCCACAGAAAAATATCTGTAAACAGGTTTAGTGTTGCCTCATATGTGCAATAACTATCCATAAATTACATATTTATATTATCATTCCTCGCAAAATTTGTCAACGCTTTCAAAATAAAGGATTTGATTTAAAACAACCAAAAATTCTATTAAAAATTAAATACTGATATTAAATTATTTTCAACCTAAATAATGATTAGGTCTTCTATAGCCATACCTAGATAACCAAAATAAATCTATTCAATGTAATTATAATTGATTATATATCTAATAATCACAAATCTTAAAAATAATACTAAATAAGGTTAGATAAGCACACCCTATCATTATAACTTAGTATTAGGGTTATATTTTTTGAGGCTGCTTACATCATTATAAATTATTTGTCTAAAAATTACGAATACATAATTTTTCCAGTAACTCACCAATATAATACAGTGATACATAGCCAGTATTTATTGACCACTCTACTCCGTAACGATAAAAAATATCTACCTTGTCAGCAACCTCTTTATTATAATCCTGGCTTATATAAATAACCTTAGCCCCAACTTCTTTTGCATTTTCTAACGCATCATGGTAGTGAAAAAAACCGTCACATACATTAATGATAACAACAACTGAATTTTCATTAAAAAAATAGCTCCTAACCGTCTTCGTTTCACTGACTTTAAACAGATATGCGCACTTCCCCGAAGTCAATAATTTGATTTGCAACAAAAGGAATTCATCAAGATCATGCTCATCACCTAGAAAAGTAATATCCTCGCTTTCCTTAAATAACTGAACAATTTTTAAAAGCGTTGCTAAATCAAGATTCTCTTTTGTTGCAACAAGATTATCAAGACACTGTTGAAAAAGATATTCACTGATTTCTTCATTACTTTTAAAAAGAATATTCTGTGATAAAAATACTTTCAAATTATAATCTAAGAGTGTTGTTTGAGTTGATAATAGGGTTCTAAATTGCTGATAATTTTCAAAACTATATTTTTTTATAAATCTTGAAATACTTGCCTTAGATACATTCGCCTCTCGAGCTAATTCATTAATAGAAGGGAATGTTTTTTTCCAATATACTTAAATACATTTTGAATAATATTATAATCATTACTATTAACAGCTTCGCAGTTACATCTTTGAATAAAGGTTAAGAAACTTTCTAGTATTTCCTCATCCATTTTTATCAGCTCCTTTCCCTATATTATAACATCTTGATAATATAAAAGAATATGAGTCTTCAAAATATTAGACTCATATCAATTAAAATACTTTTTCTTTATTACAACTATTGCTCCCCCACTTAACAAAATAAATAGACAATAAACTCCAAACAGCGAAGGATCATCCGTCTTAGGTGCCAGCACAGCAGTATGTGATGATTGTTTAGTTATCTGATCATTCTCTACTATATCTAGAACATTAGTATCAGCAGTAATATTAAACATTGTAGCTGCTTGTCCCTCATTGGCGATTATTACTAATATATGTTCTCCAATTGTTAATGTTGAAATAAGTTCTTTTGGTAAAATAATGGTTATTAAATCACCAGAAACAGTATACTTTGATCTATCAATTTCTTGATCATCAATTATGAGCATTTTGAATAATGACGATGGTATGTCAGTCTTTATTTTAAGTTCTTCTCCCTGTTTAATATTTTTATTAGCTCCATCTGTTATACAATATTCAATATTTTCTTGATTCCATAGGATATCTTTAGCAAATGTTGTAAAAGCTCCGCGCCACGTATTCCAGTCATGTCCCCCATTTTGTATTTCAAAAGTATAATCAATATTTTCAGCATCTAATTTAGGTAACATAAAATCTAAGATAGAGGCCTTAAAAAAAGAATTAATCAACCCAAAATCAACTGTTCCTGACGAAAGATAGATTTTCTTTGTCTGTAATTTTGAAATAAGTTCGTCTGTAAATACTTCATCATCAATTTGAACAGCTGCTGAAATAATACCAAAATATCCAAAACTATCAGGTGCAATTTCCATTACTGTACTTGCCGCAACACCACCAGCTGACAATCCAGCATAAGCTCGATCCTTAGGATCAGTTGAAACCTTATAATTCTTTTCAATAAAAGGAATTACATTATTAACAACATCTTGAGCCAATATGACATTCGATTTAATATCAAATCCTGTCCCGCTAAAATGCGAATTATTTAATGTCACGATTATACTATCAGCTAGTTCTCCTTCAGCAATTAGATTATCAACAATATTACCTGCTGATCCTAATTGACACCATTCAGTTTCGTTGCCCCCATTACCATGTGCTAAATAAATCGTTTTATAGTTATTCCCTAAACTATAACCATTCGGTAAATAAATCCCAAGACAATTTTCAGTTCCATCATAAGCGATGTATGTATCGTATTGATAAGAACCCATATTATCATTTCTTGGATAAATATAAGATTGACCCGCTAATGCATCTGAACTATTTCCAACATAAAAATAGGACCAAGTAGCATCATGATTATTAATTTCATTCTTTTTTGAAGGATTAACAGGATCCTGCACAACTACTGCAGATCCATCACTATAAGTTACAAAATATCCATAAAAATATTCTGTTGCTGGTAATGGTAAGGTGACAGAATATAAATTTTCATCTTTTACCATATCATAGAGAATATAGTTTCCATTATAATTAAACTCAGTTCGTTCAGTATTTCCGCATCCTCCAGTAGGATACATTCCCTGCTCATATTCATAAGCCGAATACCGCCTTATTCCATCATTGCTTGCCCCGTTTTCTTGATACCAGGGAGCTTCAGAACTCTTAATAAATTGGAAGCCTCCTTGTAATTGGATATTTTCAACATTTTCCCCTAATTTTGTACTGTCAACAACAAAGGTTACTTGGTACTTTGCCTCACTAAGACCGGTTGTGTTATCAGTAATAGTTATTCCCTCATTAACAGCATGTACATTACTCATTGAGTAATACACCCAAAGATAACAATAGTGTAAAACAAATTTCTATCTGCAAAATCCATCTTTTTACTTGTCTCATATTTCTTCCTCCTAAACCAAGAATAACAAACCAACCACTTTCTGTATACGTTTACAAACGAAACTTAGTTACAGAAAATGAAACTAATATTCTTGCATAACCGCAAATCATCAGAAATTATAACTATATAAAATAAAGATCACTTCCTTATTGTAAGGAAGATACTTTCTTGTTAATATATTGATTATGTTGTTTTCAACAAGTTATTAATTCAAGATTAATTCTGAAAAGGAGGTTTCAATGAACTACTTTGAGTATAGCTATTCCACTAGCAGCACTACAACTATTTTTATATTTATTTTCATCCTCTTAAATATAATTGCACGATGGCGTTTATTCACTAAAGCTAGACGTTGGGGAATCAGTGCTTTTATTCCAATTTATAGTGATATTGCATTATGTCGAATTGTAAAACTTTCACCACTTTGGCTTCTATTTCTTTTAATTCCCCTTATTAATATGTACTTTATTATCTTTTATCACATTGTTATTAGTTTTAAACTTTCTTTTGCATTTGGAAAAGGCATAATGTTCGGACTTGGCTTGTTAGTTTTCAACCCACTGTTCATTTTAATATTAGGGTTTGGGAATTGTGAATATCGTTACTAATAAAAATAGATATAGTTATCATTTGTAAACACAAAAATTAATAGAACTATCAACTTAAATAAATATCAAAATTAATTTGCATATTTTTTCAAAAAATGTAAAGAGACTCTAAAAATAATCAACTTTTTTAAAATAAAAAAGAAATTCTACGAATTCCTTTTAACTGCGATACATCAAATACATTTGATTAATTTCTTCTTTTATCTTATCTCTTAATTCCAACGGTTTAAAAACCTCAACATGATTAGCTAATTGTAAAAAGCCACTGACTAACTTTTTATCATCAGGAACCCGTTCAATTGAAACATTTACAAATCGACGGAATTGTTCAACTGTGAATGTACATCCCTTAAATCGTTGATACAAAGCTTCAAAAATATTCTCATTTCCTAAATACACACGTAATTCAATGTTGATCAAATTATCTTTTCCAATATCAAGCGGATCATTAGATAACCAGATTCGCTCCTTAAAACACTCAGTCTTTGCTTGGATATATTTAGGGGTACGAGTTATTTTCAATTGATCAATGCGATCAATTCGATAATATGCCAATTCAAAATCTTCACTACTATTTATTAGGTAACCAACTAAATATACTTGATCATTTTTTATATCAATATTAGTTGGATATAATAAAATTGTTTTATGACTAGGCCTATCTATAACTTTGTTTTCAACAACACTATATTCCAATTCTTTAAATGATACACAAGCAAATGTATTTATAGCCTTAATAATTTGCTCTAAATACACTGTAATACAATTATCTTCATAAGTTGAATTGATATTATCTAACAAATGATAATGATTTATTTTATACAAAGAACTATCTGATAATACTTTTTCTAATAATTTTGAATCATTTTGACTTTCTAAATGTAATCCTCGACCCAATAACCTTGTCAATAAAATTAATTGAGCATCAGTATAATATGTCTTTTCAACGTACGCACCTTTTTTTTGTTTTGTTGCATAATTAATACTACCACTTTCATTGCATATAAAAGGGGTAAGCAACTCATCTTGACAATCTTTTATCAAATTATTATAAGATTTTATTGATTCAATATCTGCTTTAATCGTATTGCTAGAAATCGTCGTTCCTAACCCACCAATTCTTTTAATTAGTTCATCACGTGATAAAGCATGATCTTCGTCTGTTAATCTTTTTAATAAATATTGCGTTAGCAATATGCGAGTTCCATTACTAATATCTCCCATTCCTCAACCCTCCATACTCTATATTTTACTTTATCTTCCAAAATATGTAAAATTAGTAAATATAATAAAAACCAATTATTTGGTGTATAAAATTGTATACATAAAATTAATTTCACTATCCGGCAAAAAAGTATATGTTTATGACAAATTTATGACAATAAAAAAGACTAATTTATTAATTAGTCTTGATATTTTCTAATAAAACTATCAATTTTACTCCAATAAACTTGACCACCAATTTTTTCACATTGAGCATGTCCGGCACCCTTGATTACCAATTTTTCCTTAGGACAATTAGCACTTTGATATAATTGATTGAGCATTTTAAAAGGGACAAAACGATCCTTATCGCCATGAATAAATAATGTTGGCGTAGTTGATTTTTTCACTTGTTCGATTGCTTCAGCTTTGCCAAATGAATAACCGGCTCGAATCTGAGTCACAATATTTGCAATATCTAAAAATGGTCGACTTGGCAAATTATACATTTCTTTTAGCTGATAGGAAAACATCTCCCATGTACTAGTGAATCCACAATCTTCAATAGCAGCAATAACATTGACAGGCAATTTTTCCCCTGTTACATTCATTACTGTAGCCGCTCCCATAGATACTCCATACAGGATAATTTTAACTTTTGAATCATTATCAATTAAATATTTGATCCAGTTAATTATGTCTAAACGATCGAGCCAGCCCATTGCAATATAGTCACCTTCACTCTGCCCATGACCTCGAAGATCAGGAAGCAAAAGATTGTAACCTTGCTCATAAAAATGTTTAGCACTCGCATGCATCAATTTACCTTCAGATGTATATCCATGGACAATAATCACATAATCATGCCCGTAATTCAAAAATTGATAAGCATGCAGTTTTAATCCATCATCACTGTCTAAGAATACATCCTGATAATGAATAGTATCAAAAAAATTGCTACTATCTCCCTTCTTATTTATATCGGTTCTATCTTTATCGGGTATTTGATTATTTGTTGAGGGATTAGTAAATATCGCATCTTTATTAGCCTGTTTATTTAATGCCAAATTATATAAATAATTACCAGCATAAAATAAACTACCAATTCCAGCTGCCAACATAGTTAAACTACCAGTTAATGCAATTTTCGTCTTTTTTCCCATTACTAGAACAGTGTTCCTTGTTTACCCCAATTTGGATATTCATCAAACGAAACATAAACATCATTAATTTCAATATTTGTTGTTTCTTTGATCATTTTTACTAACTCTTCAGTAAATTTCTTTTTAGCATCAAAATCAATTGTATTATATAATTTAACCGCAATCATCATGCAAGGAATGTCATCACCGCGGAAATACATAATTTGATTATCCTCTAAATGTAACATTAAATTTTCTTCTTTTTTACCAGGTAAGATTGTAATCAGCTCCCCAGTTCTTTTAGCAATTTCATTTTCTTGCCTAAGTGTTAATTTATGATTTGTTGTAAATGAAATAAATGGCATATATTTTTCCTCCTTATTTTTATTAAGGATATTTTAACACTTTTTATAGCCAATGTTAACAAATTATTAGCTATCTTAATTTGAAGTTAATAAAATTTATTAAAGCGTTTACATAAAGGATTTGATTTCTTTTTTTGATTATGTTAAAATATAAGAGCAAAAGTAGCAATATAATTTTCAAAGTATCACAAGTATTAGAAGATTGTATTACCTTTATGTACCGCCGCAATCCGATATTTGTGATTTAGAGTTACATAGAGTATTTCCTTTTTGCACATCTTTCAAGGAGGTACCATTAATGAGTACAGGTAAAGTAAAATGGTTTAATCAAGAAAAAGGGTTTGGATTTATTACAAATGATGAAGATGGAAAAGATATCTTCGTTCATTTCTCAGCAATCAACGCTGAAGGATTCAAAACTTTAGAAGAAGGTCAAGTTGTTGAATTCGATATCAACGAATCTGATCGTGGACCACAAGCTCAAAACGTAACTGTTAAAGCTTAATAACCAGAAGAAACCCGGTTAATCGGGTTTCTTTTTTATTCAATTATTCCATAATGAAGCAGAGCTTTATAAATTCCTCCATCATAAATATCACTTGTAATATATTCACTAGCTTCTTTTGCCACATCAACACCATTTCCCATTGCAATTGGATGCCCAACTACTTTGAACATACACACATCATTAAAACCATCACCAAAAGCATAGCTATTATCACGTTCTATTTTTAAAATCGTCAATAGTTTTTTAATTCCAATTCCTTTATCATAACCAATAATTGTTGCATCAGCAGAATTATGACCAAAGTGCTCATTTAAAACTACTGTATCTTGTAAATAGGAAACAATCTTTTGGTAATGTTCTTGATCATTAAAATGAACATCAAACATGTGGGCATCGATCTCCTCTGTTTTAAAATCTTCAATAAAATATGGATGTTCGTAATCTGTTTGCATATCAGCTAACTTATTAAAATCAATTCCATGAGCATAGCCAAGATTAACGCCATTAAAATTATATCCACATTCTAATTTATCAAAACTATCCACAAAATAACTAACCTGTTTCCTAGTCAATGGTTCATCCAATAATACCTCTTCTTTATACACGATATATCGACCATTTGCACAAATAAAACCATCAACATATTTTTCAAAATGATATTTTGCGTAAATATATGGTCTACCGGTACAAATAAAAACGTAATGCCCTAAATTTTGTAACTTTCTTAAAGCTTCTTTTGTATCTTCAGGAATAATATTTTTTACTGCTAAAGTCCCATCAATATCAAAAAAGAATATTTTTTTACTCATAATAGTTCCTCCATTACATTATTATACAATAAAAATAAAGTAGAGTTCAATGAACTCTACTCCATAACTCGAATTGCATGATATCCTTCATGAATTGCTGTTAAAATTTTTCTTGGTGCTTTTGCATCACCAATCACTGTAACATCATCATAAATTTCCTCTAAAGCATCTTCTAATTGATCATTTGGTTTAAATCCAGCTGCATTGATAATTGTATCACACACGATTGTATACTCCTGATTATCTTGGAGATATGTAACTAGATTATCTTCAATTTTAGTAACAGTTGCTTTTGTAATTTTATTAATATTATTATCTTGAAGCATTTGTCTCAACGCCTGATCATTATTTAAACAGTGGTCACAACCAAATAAAATATCTTCCTGCATTTCAATAATAGTTACCGTTTCCGCATTTTCTTTAAGATAACATGCTGCCTCACATCCTGCTAGACCCCCACCAATAATTACTATTTGTTTTCCTGCTTCTTTACGGTCAGTCAAAAATTCACTTACAAAACCTGCTTTTTCAATTCCCGGAATTGGTGGCATCATTGGTGATGACCCTGCTGATAGAATAACTTTATCGTAATCTTTTTTAGCGTCTTTGAGCGTAAACTCTGTATTTAAATAAACATTCACACCAGTTTTCAAGCATTGTCTTTCAAGATAAGTAATCAATTTCAAGACATCATGCTTAAAGGTAGGCATTCCTGCCGCCCAAAGTGTACCCCCTAATCGTTCTTCCTTTTCATATAAGTCGACTTCATATCCACGTTTTCTTGCTGTGATAGCAGCGTACATTCCACCTGGACCACCTCCAATAACTAGTACTGATTTTTTAATTCCATCAACTTTTGGCAGTGCGAATTCTTTTTCCGCATAGCAAAGTGGATTTACAGCACAATAATAATGTTTTCCAGAAAAACCTGCTAATAAACATTCATTACAGCCAACGCATGGTGCAATATCCATTGTATTTCCCTGCTTTACTTTATTAGCCCAATGTGGATCAGCAAGCATTTGATGACCTAAAACAACATAATCCAAAACTCCTTGTGCTACTACTTCTTGTGCTTTTTTTGGATCAAATAACTTTCCTTGCCCCAATACTGGCAATGATACATTTTCTTTAATTGCTTTAACTACATCTAATTGGTGTCCTTCTTCGTTGTAAACAGTTGAAATAGCTTTATACCAAGCCTCATAACATCCTACATCAACATGTAATGCTTCAATCCCTGCACCCTCAAGAATTTTAGCCATAGCAATTCCTTCATCAATTTGTCTAAATCCCTCAACTTTATGAACCGGAGTAAATTTAACTAAAATTGGAAAATCCGCTCCTACATTTGTTCTAATCGCGGCAATACATTCAAGCGTAAAACGCATTCTATTTTCTAATGAACCGCCATATTCATCAGTACGTGTATTCCACTGTTTTGAATGAAATTGATCTAATAAATATCCGCCGTAAGCATGTAATTCCACCGCATCTGCTCCTGCCATTTTTGCTAAAGAAGCACCATATCCAACCTTTTCAACGATATATTTTATATCTTCTTTTGTAAATGGCTTACATTTCAAATCAGGAAACCAAAACGCCCCACAATCACTAGCTGAATATGGTGGTGTAAATGGATCAGTAAATTGTTGTCTTCCCAATCCTGGTGATACTTGAACACAAACTTTAGCGTCATAGTTATGACATCTTTCTACTAACATATTCAAACGCTCAACATGATGAAAATTACTAAGTTCCGTACATGGCCGAGGTTCATATTTAGTGGATACAACATTTGCACCAGTTATAATTAAGCCGGTACCTCCCTTTGCCCTTTCAGTAAAATAATTAATTGCATCGATATTATATGCCCCATCTGCTTCACCAGTTGTTCCCATCGGTCCCATCACGATCCGATTTTTTAATTTCATTTTACCGATATAACTTTTTTCAAATAATTTATTCATAATTCTCCTCCTTTACTTCGGTAATATTTATTTTACTCAAGTAAAGTATAACATAATAATCATAAATGTAAAGGGTTACATTTATGATTACATTACTTGCTTTTTTTACTAGATGATTTATACTTAATTATTAGAAATGAGGAATACGATGACAAAGATTACAAAAGATATTATTATTGAAACAGCTTACCAACTGTTTTTCAAACATGGATATAATAATGTTACAATCAACGATATTTGTAAAGAATGTAAAATCACAAAACCAACTTTTTATACCTATATAAAATCTAAAGACGATATTTTAGCACATTTTTATGATGACATTACAGAAGCAATCGTTGCTAATACGGCTAATATAATCATGGCAGAAAATTATTGGCAACAGTTATTGATCTGTTTTGAAACATTAATGGAAGAATCAATAAAACTCGGCTATGACTTAAGTAGTCAAATGTTTATTATGAATTTAAAAGAAGACCGTGGTAGTTTTGATTTTCGAGATCATTTGACCAATATCGCTATTGCAATTATAAAAAAAGGTCAAGCCACCAAACAAATTAGAAATCAAAACGATCCTGAAATACTATATCAAGCTTCAGCATATGCATTTACAGGTTATGAATTAATGTGGTGCATAAAAAAAGGTCAGTTTGACTGGAAAAAAGAATTAAGAATAGCATTAGAAAACATATATGATGTTGCACCAGAACTTCGAGGTTAAATATGAAACTATATAATACCATAAAAATTAACAATCACAGCTATTATATCAATGATGAGGATGGTGACTCTTGTTATCTAATAATAGGAAATACCCATGCTCTATTAATTGATTTAGGCCTATTTAAAGAACCACTTTTACCGACGATTAAAAATATTACTAATAAAGAATTAATTATAGTATGTACTCATGGTCACTTTGATCATATTGGCACAATCAAAGAATTTAAAGAAGAAACTATCTATTTATCTCATCGAGACCGTGATATTTATTATGATAACGCTCATATTATTAAGGAACTTTCTTTGATTGACTTCAACCAAATCAAAGATTTAAAAAATCATCAGCAAATTGAGCTTGGTAACTTTGAAATAGAAGTCCTTGCTCTTCCTGGTCACACCCCGGGATCAATGATTTTTCTAGACCGTCAAAATAAGTGTATTTACACTGGTGATGCAATTGGTTCCGGCTGTGGTGTTTGGCTACAATTATTCCATAGCCTTGATTTAAAAACGTATCATACCGCTCTCCAGCAGACTATTGACTATCTTGAAAAACAAGGAGTAGACGATACTTGGCATTTTTGGGGTGGACACAATCAACAAGAAATTCAGTCAAAAATTTCTGCATATAATAAGTTAGATTTTGTTTTAATGAAAGATCTTGAACAACTATGCCTAAAATTAATAAACAGTGGGATTACTGGTATAAAAAACTCAGCTCCAACATTTGATGACAACCAAGCCTACTACGCCAGCTATGGTAAAGCTGAGATAGTTTATCAAAAAAATAGTTTATAGTGAAATTTTCGGATTTCACTTTCTTTTTTCATTCGCATTAGAGCTATTATCTATGATAAAATAATTCCATATGGAGGTTTACCAATGAAAACATTACATGGTTTAGACTATAGTTTAAAAATAAAAAATACAATTATCAATCACATTAATCAAGCTCAGAAAAATCCTTTTATAAATTATTATTTTATTGTTGACGATCCATTATATTTTGAAGAAGCTTTTTTTAAATATACTGATACACTTTTTAATATTAGAATCATTACATACAATGATTTGATCAAAAAATTATTAGAACATTATCAACTATACTCTTATCAAGAACTATCCAAATTAGATAAAATCCTAATAACAAAACAACTTATTGAAAATTCTAATAACTTATTCAATACTAATAGTAAAATGGATTTAATCTATGAATTGATTGATATTTTCGATCTTTTCTTTCTTGAAAGTTTTAGTAATTCAGAGTTAGATCAGCTGCCCCCCCTAGCGAAACAAAAAATTGCAACAATTATCGGACTCTACCAGCAGCTAACTACTTCATTACCTAATAATACATGTTACAAATATGAAGAACTATTATTTGAACAAATTGATAATTCTAATGTTGAAGATCATTATATTTTTATTAGTGAACAAATTTTCAAACAACGTCGCTTTGAACTAATAAAAAAAATATCACTTTATAATGATGTAACAATTTTGGTTAATAATAGTAGCGATTCACGTGATTTGAATAAACCTTTTAATAAATATCATGGTGATCAAAAAAACGTCTTTGAAAATGATAATCCTTATTTGAGCCATCTCAATAAATACTTATTTTCATTACGATCACCAAAGTATGAAAATCATACACCACTACATACAATTATTCAGACTACACCAAAAGCTCAAATTGAAAGTGTAGTATTAAATATTTATCAAGATATTGTAGATAATCACACGCACTATCACGATTATGCTATCTATTACCCCAACCAAGAATATTTAACCTTATTAGTTGATACTCTAAATAATTTTAAGATTCCCCATAATATTAAAAAAAGCTTAATATTCAAAGAATTGGATGCTTGTTTATTATGGATTAGATACTGTTTAAATCATGATAATAATGATCTTTTAGATTTATTGGATACTAAAGTTTTAAGTCGATATAATGACTTTGACTATCTTGATTTGATTAAGAAAAATTATCTTGAAAAAGGTTATATTGAAGATCCCTTTAGCACCCTATATAACTTTGAAAAAGCGCAATCACTAGATGATTATTCATCAGTAATGATTAATTTTATTAATCAAGAAATGCTTTTTTCACAAAATCAGACAATGCTAATAAACTTCTTCACTAATTTAACAAGTCCCCAGTCCTTTACACTTGCCGACTTTTATAGTTTAGTAAACCAATTAAAACCGTCTTTAAAAGAAGATATCAAACCATGTAATGATCATTTATATTTATTAAATTATCAACAATGTTACAGCGGTATCTTAGAATGCAAAAAAATCTATTTGGTTGGTGTCAATGAAACTGTTGTTCCAAAACAAAATAAAGATACTGGAATATTACTAGATCAAGACTATCAAATTCTACAATTACCTGATTTAAATCATCAAATTAGTGTTGATCAAAATAATATTCTAAAAGTCTTAAACAGCCAAACTGAATTTACAGCAATATGTTTTAGTAATGGAACAATTGATGGTCAACCGCTATTAAAATCTTCTTTGTATAACCAATTAAAACAAATGTTTAAAATTTCAAATATTGATATAAATAATGACTATTATCACTATAGCCTGAAAACCAATTTATATCTACATGGTGGTAAGGATATTGAATTATCATCACTAAATACAATGATTAAGCACTATATACAAACTAATAACCAACCAGATAAATTAACTGTTCCACTATTTTCGAATCATCTCTCAGCAAGTAAGCTGGAAACTTACAATGGTTGCCCATACAAATATTTTAATCAATATGGATTAAAATTATACCCTTTTAAACAACCGCTTTTTCAAATAAATGAAATTGGTACGATCATCCATTACGTACTTGAAAAAACTCAAGCCCTCTTTACTGACAATATTACTGCTAGTAAAGCTGAAGTCGATGATTTAGAAACAGTTATTAACCAGCATGTCGAGCAATATTTAAATGAACATGGTTTAACTGAGCGCTTAAATTACGGTACTAATAACTATATTATTAAAACGGTCAAACATGATCTAGTTAATACTGTAATCGTTCTTATCAACCAAATGAAAGCATCTGATTTTTATATTGTTGGTAGTGAAGTTGATATCTATCGGAATTATCCTGATTTTAAATTTAGCGGTATAGTTGATCGAGTAGATCAATATAATCAATATTTAAAGATTATTGATTATAAGTCAAGTAACAAAGACCTTGACCTTTCTTTGGCAATTCAAGGTTTTAATATTCAAATGCTCTTATATTTAGATACTTTAACAAAACAAAAAAAACTTGATAAAGGTGCTTTGTTATACTTTAATACTAAAAAAAGAATCCTTACTAGTTCTTTAAAAATCAATGAATCTGAACTTAGTGAAAACTTTTTCAAATTATATCGAATGAATGGTTATGTTAATAGTGAAGTAGTCGAAGAAGTTGATAACAATATTGATAAAGATTCAGCAATCATTAAAGCAAAATTTGTTAAAAAGGATGACTGTTACAAAGGAAATATTTTAAGTAGTTTCTCTTTTGAACGTTTAATTGATTATGTTAGTCAACATATCGAAAATTTATATCATGAATTAGCAAACGGAAATATTGGAATTAATCCTAAAGGTAGTGATGATGCTACGGTCTTCACTAAAGTTAATCCATGTACTTACTGTAACTATCGTAGTCTATGTAATTTCGATGTCTTCTATAATGAATATACTTTAGTTGACAGTAATAATTTAGAACACTTGCTTGAGGAGGATAATAGCGATGCCAATTAATTCTTTAAATGATGGTCAGTATGAAGCTGTCGTAACCCGCGGATGTTCCATTCTTGTTTCAGCTCCAGCTGGTTCAGGGAAAACTAAAATTCTTGTTAATCGAATCATGGCTTTAATTGAAGATGATGGTTATAATGTCGATCAACTGCTTGTCTTAACCTTTACTAATGCAGCCGCTCTTGAAATGAAACAACGTCTTCAAGTTGCATTAGATGAACGTCTTCAAGAAGATATCAATAAGCCATTGGAACAACATTTATTAAAGCAAAAGCAATTATTACCAAAAGCTTATATTACTAATTTCCATGGTTTTTGCAGTACTCTTTTGAAACAATATGGATATTTGATCAACCTTAATAGTAAATTTGATATTTGCACTGATCCTTCACTCATCAAACACCAAATTCTCGATAACTGTATTGAAACATGGGCAGAAGATCAAACATTTATTGATTTTATCAGTACTTATTTTCCAGAATACTATTTTAACAGCTTTAAGAACGCTATTTTCAAATTTGAAAATTTAAGCAATACTATTTATGACTTTGATAATTATATTGATGCAGTCAAAAAAGATATTTATTATCACATTATTAACAACGATGATGATGCTATAAACAATTGGCCTATCAGTAATAAAATTATCGAACTATTACATCAACAAGCTACTATGGGATTGAATAAGGTTTATGAATTAGCTAGTTATGCCAGTTCCCATAATTTGTCTTTTTACTATCAAAATCCCTTTGGTGATAAGCCTAAGAAAGCAGATTTACCAAGCCCATATGATTGTCATTTAAAATATTACTTCGATGTCATCAAGGCAATAGAAAGTAAAAACATGACGAATATCATTACCGCTAGTAAAGCTAGTTTGATGAAAAGTTATGATAGTAGAGGTTTATTTAATGAGGATAATGAACTTTATAAAAAAGAATATAATCGTCTTAAAAATAATATCATCAAATTTTATCGCGATAAATTTAATGATATCGTATACGATGATTTTGATGAGTTTAAATTAACTTTATCAACCTCTTTAGAGCCTTTAGAAAAATTAATTACTTATTTAAAACAGTTTAAACAGGCCTACCAAGATTATAAGCTAGCTCATAATCTTTTAGATTTCAATGATCTTGAAGCTAATGCATTAGAATTACTAGAACCCAAATACGGAATTGTTACACTTCTATACCAACAATTAAAAGAGATCATGATCGATGAATACCAAGATACTAATCAGATTCAAGAAACTCTAATTAATAAAATTGCAGATCTTCATGAACCCAAGATCAATCGCTTTATGGTTGGAGATATGAAACAATCGATTTATCGTTTTAGAGAGGCTGACCCGGAAATTTTTAATGAGAAATATCTTACTTTTAATCTACTACCTAAAACTAAACGTATTGACTTAAAATTTAATTACCGATCAAATAAAATTGTCCTTGACAGTGTCAATTATATTTTTAATCAAATCATGGATAAGGATATTGGCGGTCTTGATTATTACTTAGATGAAAGTGCCAAATTGAATTATGATTTTTTACGTAAAGAAGGTGCAAAAGAATTAGAAGATTTGCCAGAAGTCACCGCCAAAGCATCACAACGTCTTGATGAAGAAGCACGCTTTACTAGCGAAGTCATCCTATCATATCAAACTGGTACTATAAGCAATGATGCTGAATTAGAAGCAAAAATTGTTGCTAAAAAAATTCAGGATATGATTGGTCACTTAGAATTGGATAATTTTAACGGCACAAAAAGACTGGCAGATTATAAAGATATTGTTGTTTTAATGCGTAGTACTCGCAGCTTTATAGCTTTTAAAAAGATATTTAATAAATTTAATATTCCTAGTCATATTGTTTTATCTCAAGGTTTTTTACAAGCTCCAGAAATAATTAATCTCGTTAATGTTTTAAAAGCTTTTAATAATCGCCTTGATGACATTGCCTTTACAAGTTTACTAAAGGGCAATTATGTAATAAGTCATTTTAGTGAGAATTTTTTAGCGCAAATTAAAATTGATGAAACTATCTCAATGTTTGATAATTGTATTAATTATCTTGAAAAAAAATTAGATAATTATGAAGCTTTAGAAACATTTATAAATTATTATCAAGATATGCGAAACTATTTTAATAGTCATTCTATTAAAGAAAGTTTGATGAAATTCCTTGAGGATAGTAATTATTTACCTTTCTTAGCTTCATTAGTCAATGGTCCTCAACGAGTTGCAAATATTGAATTAATGATTCAAAAGTTAGATGAAATGCATGATGATTCTTTAAATACAATAACTACTAAATTTGATGATATGATCAATAATGGAGTCAATCTCTCTCCCGCAATGGTTTCAAGTAATGATGATAATGTTGTTTCTTTTATGACTATCCATAAATCTAAAGGATTGGAGTTTCCAATTGTTTTTGTTTCTAATATGCAAAATAAATTTAATCAGCAAGATGCCCGAGAACGAATCATTAGTGATAAAAAATTAGGAATTGCGATCAAACCGCGAGTAAAATGTGATTTAGAACCCTATCAAGACGTTATTGTTGAATACGAAAATAAATATCGAAAAGTAATTGCAACAGCACAGACTAGTGAAGCAATCAACGAAGAAATGCGAATTTTTTATGTTGCATTGACTAGAGCTTCACAAAAACTAATTATGACTGGCTTAATTAAGGAACCCCAAGATCTTATCAAATGGCAAAAATATGTAATTAATAATAGTGAAGATTCAATGATAAATCCACGTTGTAAAGATAAAGTAATTCTTTATCATAATGCACGTAAGCAAAATAGCTATTTAGATTGGTTAGGAATTTCTTTAATGAGTCACAGTAATATTATTAATCAAGGTCTAAAAAAAGAACTCCTAGACCATGATCAAACAGATGATCTTGTTAATGAAATAAAACAAAATTTTCAAACTATTTTGATTCATCAAAATAAGCATTTAATTCAAGAAAATACTAAACATAGTAAATTTTCTATCAAGATTCTTAGTCATCATGATGTTGAAGAACAAATTATCGTTTCAAATAAAAGTGATACTATTCTTGACTTAAGCAGCTATCATCGATATAGTAATTTTGAATATCCATACCCAACTAACCTAGAAAAATCCATTGCTGTAACTCGTAAAATTGAAGATGGCGATAGAAGTTTTAAGGATATAAGTTATGAGCTTGATGATTCCCCAGTTGATGCTGGAACACGTGGAACAATTATTCATAGTGTGCTTGAACATCTTGATATTGACGTTCATTTAGATTTATCAGATAACTTAAATAAACTCAAACAAGCAAACCTTTATGACAATGAAGCCTGGCAATTAATTGATAAATATCAACAACATCTTGAAAACTTTATTACTAGCCCAGTTTATCAGTTAATGGTTAATGCTGACTATCTTTATCGTGAAAAAGAATTTTCTATGCTTGAAAACGGACAAATTATTCATGGAATTTTTGATGTTGTCTGTATTAAAGATAATCAAATAACAATTATCGATTATAAGACTGATAATTTGAATAAAAACACTAGTAAAGAAATACTGATTTCTTTACATAAGCCGCAAATGGATTATTACAAAAAAATATTAGCTCGTGTTTTCCCACAAGCTAATATCCAGGCAATCGTTTATTATCTATATATTAATAAATATGTAACTATTTAAAAATGGGTTATCCGTAACCCATTTTTATTTCACAACAATATCTTTAATATTCTTTAAGATGATTCGCGTCATACCGCCCTCATCCATTTCCTTGACGATATCTACACCTTCAAGATAATCCTCAACATTTAATTCAATAATTCGATCATCATCTAAAACTAATTTACAACGTGACATCCGATCTAGCGATACTGGCACGTTGACAATTTCATCATCTTCTTCAATTCCCAGATCGCGCATAATTAATTCAACCTCTTCAGTTGCATTATAGTCGTTTCCCATAACTTTTTTAGCCAATTCCATCGGTTTTACCGGACGATGATCCATTACTAAATCAACAAGTTCTTTTTTTACTAATGGTAGGGGATCCCCTTCAACAACATTATATTCACTGTCAACTTTCTTTACAACTTTATTAACAATACTCATTTTTTGTTTATCTGTTAATTTTGGTTCACCTTTAATATATTGTTCATTCAAGTAATATCCTGGTTTCCCATCAATCATATAACGTTTTTCAATAATCGACAAAATATTATCTTCAACATTGATAATAATTGCTTCTTCAACAGCTGTTGTTTTATTTGGTAAAATTTGTTGATTAATAAATCTAATACTACGTATACCATCATTTTCTTCAATTAAACTCATTGGCATAGTTTTATAGTTTAACTTAATAATTAAAACAAATTTCTTACCATCTACTTTTAATTCTACAAACATTAAATTAGCATTTGGCATTTCTTCAATTTTTGTACATAAATCAAATAAATCTTGCGTTATTTTAATCGATTCTTCTTTAAACGCCTCATTACTTTCAATCATTTTTTTACCAGCTTGTAATAAGTGATGCTCACTACCGGTTACCAATTCTTTAATTCCAGAATTTTCTAAACATTTTTCAATTTTTTTATCATAATACTCAGTTGTTCCTTCAGTTAAATTAATAAATGTATCTGAGTAAATAATTTTACTATGTTCCAAATCCAACATATGAATCAAAATCTTATCAATTATAATTGTATTATTCATTCTTTCATCACCACGGTTAAGTATATCATATTTTGTTGAAATACGATATAATAATCTTGGTGATTAAAATGAAAATTATTATCGCACCGGCAAAGGTGATGAAAACAAAACAAGTAAATATTGAAACTACAGATATCTTATTTAAAGACAAGACTACACAGCTACATAATTATTTAATGAAATTTAATCTTGATCAACTCCATGACATAATGAAAATATCTTTTAAAATGGCGGATACTGTCTATAGTTATTTCCACAATGAATATACTGCGGTTCCTGCACTATACTGCTATCAAGGTACTGTTTTTAAACAGCTTAGTTTGAAAGACTATGATGCAGACGATTTTGTATACTTAGAACAGTATTTAAATATTTTATCGGCTTATTATGGCATCTTGAAATACAATAGTGCAATAACCCCATATCGTTTAGATATGATTATGAAGATTGATTTTAATTTATATCAATTTTGGCAAGATGAAATTGATAATTATTTTAAAAATGAAGACTATATTATTTCCCTAGCCTCTAAAGAATTTACTAAGATGCTATCACATCCCCATATCATAAACATTGACTTTGTTGAAGATAAAGCAGGTAAAATGGTACGCAATTCAATGTATGTCAAACAAGCTCGGGGAAAAATGCTTGATTTAATGGTTAAAAATAAGATTAGTGATCTTGATAGCTTAAAACGTCTAACGTTTGATGGCTATATATATCATGAAGAATTATCAACAAACGATAATTATGTTTACATTAGAAATGGAAAACAAACATATAAAAAGCTATAATAAAAATAGATGGCGTGCCATCTATTTTTATTTATTTAAATATTCTTCTAAGAAATTTATCATTCTTTCCATTTCTTCATCTGTCCCGATACTAATTCTTAAGTATTGATCAATTCGCTTAGTATTCCAATGACGAACGATTATTCCTACTTGCCGCAATGCTGTAAATAATTCTTGGCCTTCAACATCAGGATGTTTTACAAAAACAAAATTTGCATAACTGTCAGGTACAATAAAACCTAATTCTTTTAATCTTGTTTTAGTCATTTCTCTTGTTTTAATTACTTTAGCACACTTTGCTTTTGTATCTTGATCGTCAAGGATACTCGCTAAACAAATTTGTTGTGCGACATAATCAACTGGATAAGAATTAAATGAATTCTTAACATCATACAAATGTCTGATTGCCTCTTTACTTCCTAAAGCTATTCCTAGTCTAATTCCAGCTAAAGAACGTGATTTAGAATATGTTTGTGTTACAACTAGATTATCATATTTATCAATTAAAGAGACACAACTAGTTCCACCAAAATCAATATACGCTTCATCAATGACTACAATACTGTCAGGGTTATTTTTTAATATTGTTTCTATAAAATCTAAATCAACTAACAAACCAGTTGGCGCATTAGGATTTGGAAAAATAATTCCACTATTAGGCTGCATAAAATCATTAAGATTAATTTTGAAATCACGGTCTAATTTAACCAGTTTATATGCCATTTGATATAATTCACAATATACCGGATAAAAAGAATATGTAATATCCGGGAATAAAATTGGTTCCTTTCCATTAAAGAACGTTAAAAAAATCAACGCAAGTACCTCATCAGAACCATTCCCCAAAAATACTTGTTCTTCTTCAAGTCCATAATAATTAGCTAATTCTTTACGTAAATCAACAGCATCACTGTTTGGATATAACCTTAAACGATCAATATCCAAAGATGTTAATACTTCCTTAATTTTAGGACTAGGTCCATAAGGATTCTCATTTGTATTTAACTTGATCATATTCACAATTTTAGGCTGTTCCCCTGCTACATATGGTTCAACCTCGCGCAATTTATTTTGCCAACTCATATAATTCCCCCTTATTTAAGCATTTCATCAATCAACTCCGATAAATAATCGACTTGTTTATCACTATGCTTTTTAATCAGTTCATCCGCTCGATTAAAAGTGTAACCATGATCCGCGTGCTCAAACATACTAATATCGTTATACGAGTCCCCAATCGCATAACTTACAACATCTTCATTAAGTAAACTAACTAGATTGCTGATTCCAGTTCCTTTCGTACATCCACTTGGCGTAATGTCTAAATAATGCATATTTAATGTACCATGCGCTTCATCTGCATAATGTTCATCTATATATTTTTGAATCTTTAAAACTTCATCAATCTGCTGGTTGTCTTGATTTATCGCTATTATATCAAACTCCTCAACATTTGGATACTCTTTTATAAAATCATGCTCATTCGTTACAATACTACGTCCTACCTCATCATAAATATATGTTTGACCTCTCAAATACCCTAATGTCTTTTTTCCATCATAAAAATATATCCACATATCATCATATTTCAAACAATGTTCTATGATATCAATACCAGCTTGTTTTGAAATAACTCGTTTAAATAATTCTTGATCATTACGATCAACAATATGAGCTCCATTATTTAAAACTAAATAGTCATAATATAAATCTAATTTGTTTGTACTGCGTAATGCTTCTTCATAATTTCTCCCAGTATTAAAAGCAAACAAGTGCCCAGCCTGGTGAAGCTTTTCCACTTTCTCTTTATCCGGGGGATATAATAACCCATCTAAATCAATAATTGTTCCGTCCATATCACAAAATAGTATTTTTTTCATAAAATCCTCCAATATATAGCCATATTATAACAGTTTAGACTAAATCATCAAAGAGCTGATAAAGCATTTGATTACTTTTATTTACTTCTTGTAACGCTGTTTCAATATCTTTCGCCACAATTTTTCCATCTTGCAGGCATACACACTTACCGCTTTGATTATCTTGAAGAAGTTCTATCGCTTTATTTGCCATCCTTGCAGCTAATATCCGATCTTCCGGCACCGGTGAGCCGCCTCTTTGAATATGTCCTAAAACAATCGAGCGACCTGAAAATCCTGTTTCTTCACTGATTCGTTGTGCTAGCTTTTCAACATCTAAAATTTTTTCACTTGCAATTACAATTGCATGGCGTTTATTATAAACAATTTCATTCTTAATCAACTCTTTGATTACATGCTCTTCATCATAGCCTGTCTTATTGGTGATAACAAGTTCACTTCCACAAGATATAGCTGCATAAAGAGCTAAATTATCTGCATTGTTACCCATTACTTCAACTACAAAACAACGATGATGAGAACTTGAAGTATCACGTAATTTATTTACTGCATCAATAATATTACATAATGCAGTATGAAAACCAATCGTTTCATCAGTACCATTGATATCATTATCAATAGTTCCAGGTATTCCAATACAATTTATACCTTTTTTTGCTAACGCTTGTGCCCCACGGTAACTGCCATCACCTCCTATTACAACAAGACTATCTATTTCATGTTCTTTTAAATTGTTTATTGCTTTATCTTGAACTTCATCTAAAGTAAACTCCGGTAGACGTGATGATTCTAAAATAGTACCTCCTTTTGCAAGAATTTCAGAAACATCTCGATAGCCTAAGCGTGCTATTTTACCCTCTACTAATCCTCGATAGCCTTCATATACTCCATAAACTTCAAATCCATGTTTTATTCCTACTCTGACAATTGCTCTGATTGCTCCATTCATTCCAGGAGCATCACCGCCAGAAGTTAATACTGCGATTTTTTTCATTTTTTCACCTCATTTAACTTTCTCTTCTAACCAATTTTGATAAAACTCTAGTTGATTCTTTAGATGAAAAAAGTGTTCCCCATTTTCCATGATTTTTAAATCACAATTAAAATGACTGGCAAATTTCTTTATATATTCATATTCACATAAATTGTCATTTTCACCATACAAAATCATTGTTTGACTATTCCATTCGGTGACTGAATGTTCTTTAACATAGCAATAATAGTCATAATACAATGTTTCCCCAATAGGTGTTTCAATCATTTTTTGTTCTTTTAATTTTTCTTCATTTATTTCAAACCAAATCATCATATTTTCAATTAAACGTTGCATATCAACAACTGGTGATAAAAATAAACACTGATTAAATTTAACACATTGATAAGCTAATAAACTAAAAAATGCTCCTAAGCTACAGGCCCATAAACTTATCTTTTCATATTTTCCTTTAACATAGTCATATATCTTTAATAATTCCTCTGTACAATTTTGTGCATTACACAAAGTATCTTCATATACTCGATCCCCATGTTTTGGCAAATCAAAACTAACTATTTGATATCCTCTATTTACTGCTGTCTTTGCTAGCATTTCTATAACAATATCTTCTTTATTAGATTTATTCCCATGAACTGCAAGAAAAACTTTTGAACTCCCTGCTCCCCAGATAACTGCAGGGATATTATCAATTTTTAAATATTTCTTTTTCATCTTCCCACCACTTCCTTATCAAGGATTATAACATAGTCCAAATTTAATATTTAGCTTTTTCAAAAAATAATACTACAACAGTTTATGTTGCAGCCTTGTCTTTGGCTGGTGGTTGGTAGCACGAAACCTCCACAACGGGCTTTCATCACCTAGTTTTATGTCGTGCGCAGCACAGCAAAAAAGGAACTGATTATTCAGTTCCTTTACTATTACCCACTAATTTATTCATATCAGCTTTAGTTTTATATGTGATTTTTAATCGATAACCATCTTCGCTTGAAAGAATTCTCATTGACACTTTTGTATCATCTTCTGATTGAGTGATTCCTATTCCATAATTACCAATACTTTCATTTCGTTCATTAAAATCATTTTCTAATTGATTAAACTTCTCTCCAGCTTTATTAAAACTTACATACATATCATCACCGTTAATCAATTTAACAATTTCTTTTAACATCGGATAACTTTGCTCGTTGATTTTCATAGCTTCAAAATCTTTAAAGCCGTTAATAGTATAACCTATATTAACAGCATTAGTTGTTCCTGATAAGTCATATGAAAAACTAATTGACATTGTTTCATTTTTACCAATCTTTAAATCATAATTCAGACTTGTATAAACATTATTTTGATCAGTTACATAAAAATCATAATCTTTATCAATCGTTGTTTTACCATACTTATCAGTAATTGCAGTTAAATCATTTTCTAACTGCTTGATCTTCTTAACATAACTATCACTATTAGTTACTAGTTTATCAAAATCTTTTAAACTCCCAAACTGATATTCTGTTACCTCTTTATTAATATTAACCTCACCTAGTGGACCTAGTGTAATTGCTTTATCCGGTGTAGTAACAGTATTACTTGCAGTTCCGTCACCTAAAAAATTACCAAATAACATTGATGAAATCAGCGGTGAGAAAATCAATACTAAAGCTAAAATACCGTATAAATAATTAGGAAATGTATTTGTTCTTTTCATGGGTTGATAGCCTTTTTCTAAGCGTGTACCACAATGAGGACAAACTTTGGCACTATCAGGAATATTTTTTTTACAATGTGGACATTGTTTCATGCAATCACCTACTCATATATATTTGCCATCCAGGTCTTAAAGTCTTCCACAAATTTTTCTTTTGCCTGGGCTTTTTTTGTATCATCTTTTATTTCATAATACTCTTCACTTAGATAAGTATACTCGCTAATTGTTTCACCTTTATTAACTAATTTTAAAATTGGTGTCCAATTAAAATCTAACTCCTCACGAATATTTTTATAAAAATCAATTTCTTTTTCAGATGCCCCCTCTTGCATGGCGGCATCACGAAATGCCTGAATATTTAAATAATATAAATAAGTACCCTTATTTTCCTCTAAATACGATGTTAAAATCGGATGAAACTCTTTACAATCTCCGCAATCAGGACGACCAATATATAAAACAAAAGTATCATCACTAGATAATTTGTTTTCTAATTCATCATAAGTAATTTCATGAAGACCTGATAAACTATTGTCTTTTTTTATACGATTAATGGATGCGTCTTGGCATCCACTAATCATTAATACACATACAATTAAACTTAATAATTTTTTCATTATTTAAGTAAAGATTCTCCATCCATTTCAGCTGGAATTTCAAGTCCTAATAATTGTAAAATCGTAGGCGCTAAATCTCCTAATTTTCCACCCTCTTTTAATTCTAAATGAGAATTTGTTACAATTAAAGGCACTTCATTTGTAGTATGCGCTGTAAATGGGTTATTATCTTCATCTAACAACATTTCACTATTACCGTGGTCAGCAGTAATTAACATTGTTCCACCTAATTCAAGAACTTTATTGTATACTTCACCTACACATTCATCAACAACACTCACAGCTTTAATTGCTGCTGGTATAATTCCTGTATGTCCAACCATATCGCAGTTTGCAAAGTTAACAATAACAACATCGTGAATATCTTTATCTAATTCTTCAATTAATTTATCTTTTACTTCATATGCTGACATTTCTGGTTGTAAATCATAAGTAGCTACTTTTGGTGAATTTACTAACACTCGAGTAGCACCTTCAATTTCCTTATCAACACCACCGTCAAAGAAGAAAGTAACATGAGCATATTTTTCAGTTTCTGCAATTCTTAATTGTTTCATACCTTTTGCAGATAAATAATCACCAAGTGTATTAGTTAAACTTGGTAAAGCAAAAGCAATCGCACCATTAACACTATCTGCATATTTCATCATACAAACAAATGTTAAATTTTTTGGCACATTATTAAATGCATGGTCATAGAATCCATCATTAGTCATCACTGTTGCTAATTGAATCGCACGGTCAGGTCTAAAGTTTGCAAAGATAACTGAATCACCATCAGCTACTTGTCCATCAACATTTTTATTATATCCAGGAATTACAAATTCATCATAAGTTTCTTTAGCATATGAATCTTTAACATATTGAACAGGACATTCAAAGCTTTCACCTTTATGATTAACGATAGCATCAAACGCTAATTCAACACGATCAAACCTCTTATCACGATCCATTGCGTAATATCTACCAGATACAGTTGCAATTTCACCAACACCTATTTCTTCAATTTTATCTGCTAATTCTTTAACAAAATCAGCACCACTATCAGGAGCAACGTCACGACCATCTAAAAATGCGTGTACATATACTTTTTCTAAACCTTCTTGTTTAGCTAATTTTAATAAGGCATAGATATGTTCATTTGAAGAATGCACTCCACCATTTGATAATAATCCCCAAATATGTAATTTAGTATTATTTTCTTTGGCATTATTAATTGCTTTTAAGAATTCAGCATTCTTATAGAATGTTCCATCTTCAACAGCTTTATTGATTAAAGTTAATGATTGGTAAACTGTTCTTCCAGCTCCAATATTTAAATGTCCAACTTCACTATTACCCATTTGTCCATCAGGTAATCCGACAGGCATTCCAGAAGCTTTAATTCTTGTTGTTGGATAAATCATTTCTAAATCATCTATATTTGGTGTATTTGCAAGTTTAACTGCATTTCCATCAATTCTTTCACTTAATCCGTATCCATCTAAAATACATAATACAATTGGTCTTTTTTTCATTATCTAATTCCTCCATTTTCATGAACCATTATAACTTGTTTAACTACAATAATCAAACAAGAAATACTTGAAATAATCTAAATTTAATAACTTTTTACTAACAAAATCTCTTCAGTTAAAATAGTTTTATATTTCTATAATATATTGATATATAAATAATATAGTTATATAATTATAATATAAATAATAAAGGGGAAATGCTATGAAAAAATTATTATGTTTATTACTCGTTTTTATGCTGTGTGGTTGTAGTATTGATAAAAGAGCAACTACTAAAACTGTTGATGTCAGTCCATATCTCTATAAAATTAGTGACAATAATAATCACTATCTTTATCTATTAGGAACCTGTCATCCTGGTCGTGATCAAATTGATAAACTTGATATAACTACCGAAAAAGCAATCAAGGATAGTCAAAGTATTGTTTTAGAATGTTCATTAGATCAAAATGAAACTGCTAAATATCAAAATTATCTTTTAGAAAACAGTTTAGGTGAACTAGATTTGATTAACTATATTTCTAAATTAAAAGAAAACTATCCTACACTAAAAAAATACCGTGTTAATGAATTTAATGCTATGGCAGTAAGTTCTTTAGTAACCTCTGATATTCTAGACGAAGTAGATGGCAATAATAGCACTTCCATTGATGCTTACCTTTTTAATCTCACCAGAAGTAAAAAGATTCCTTTTGAAGAAATGGAAGGAATTGAATTTCAGATGCAATTATTTTCACAATTATCTAAAGAATCACCTCACGCAATTTTAGAATCCTTAAAAGATCGACAACAATTAATCAAAAGTACAAAATTGATCCTTGACAGTTATTATAATCATGATCTTGATACATTAGCGACAATATACAGCTATCAAGAACTACCAGATAGTGAATATCAACAAGAATATCAAAATTATCAACAATTATTAATAATTGACCGTAACCAAACTATGCAAGCTAAAATAATAGAATATTTAAATCAAAATAAAGTCGTTTTCATCGGCGTTGGTGTAGGTCATGTTGTTGGTGATTTAGGATTAATAACATCGTTAAGCGCAGCCGGTTATAAAGTAGAAAAATTAGGTTAAAAAATAAAGGTCTAGAATTTATCTAGGCCTCATTTTTTCTTTTTCTTTGGCGAACTTAAAATGTACATTCCAATAAAACAGAGAATCAAAGGCCAGTAGCCTTTTATATAGTATGCAATCGTTGATACTATTCCTTGAAAGTCTTTAGTTCGATCCATGGTTAAAATCATTCCTAAAATAATTAATACAATTCCCGCATTCTTTCTAAAGTCCATTTTAATCACCCCCATTATCATAGCAAGGGCAATCAAATGAATTTGTCGATTAGAGGATAGAACGTGCAAACCGTAATAAATTATTTAAATCTACAGGTTCTTTACCTTTTTGTGAATATACATAAATTCTATCATGATCATGATATTCAAATTTATTAGAATGAATAATACTATTAATATCCCGACGTATGTCCTCATCAATATGAATAAACAAGTTTTCAGACATTTTTCTAAGTAAAATGCATAAACTTGCTAACGCTAATTCTAAATCAAAATATGCTCTAATTAAATCTTTTTGGATAACATGTTCATCAAAGATACCTTCTTTTATTTCAACTTTTTCAATATGATTCAAAACGGCATCGACACTATTTAACTCATCTTCAAGCATATCCAAGTAACATTCTTCTTTAATTTCTCTTTTGTTCATCTACAAGCTTATCCTTTTCCTTAATCATTTGTTTCAATTCTTTTGCATATAACACAAATGACAATAACATTAATGCACTGCTAGTGATAATCATTAACTGACTAGCAAAAGTATCAGGAATGTGATACCCAATAAGAATTATTACAACAAAATAAAAATAAGCTGTTGCAATTTTCCCCCACCATGAAGCTCCTTTTATTTTTAAGCCATAATCATATAAATATAATCCAACAATTCCTAACATTCCATCTTTCAATACAATTATTATTAATAACACCCAAGCTAAGGGATATGTAAATAACAAAGTAATCGCAATTGTAAATTGTGTTAATTTATCAGCAATCGGATCAATTAATTTTCCAAAATCTGTAATCATATTATATTTTCTTGCAATATAACCATCTAAACAATCACTAATACCTGAAAGCACAAGAATAAATGCTGCAATAATATAATGATGTTGCCATTGTGCATTAAAATACACAAATAAAAATACTGGTATTAATAAAATTCTAAAATAACATAAGCAATTTGGTATATTAAACAACTTTGTTTTATCTTTCATATTCATCTTCTATCCCTCTTTTTACATAATTATAGTTAACTTATTAAATAAGTCAATGATAGAAGATTTAAAGTATCTTTTTCATTGTAACATGCGGGCACCACTCATCATAATACATATCTCCATCAGGTTTATATCCTAATTTTTCATAAAATTTCTGAGCCTGCTGTTGAGCTGACAACTCAGTTTCAAGACAGCCTAATTCTCTAGCTTTGTTCTCTAAAGCAGTGACAACCTTACTTCCTAATTTTTGCCCACGATATTCTTTGATCGCTGCAATTCTTCCTAAGATCATTGTTGTCTTATCTTTAAAATACATTCGTCCAACCGCAATCGGCTGCTCATCCTTATAAATCACCAGATGATACGCAGTATTGTCAAGCTTATCAAACTCCTTTTCAAAGCCTTGTTCTTCAACAAATACAGCTTGGCGAATTAAAGCTGCATCTTTAAAAGATGTTTTACCATAACTAAATTTAAAATCCAACTTAGATTCTATCATCATTAATAATGTATCAACTTCTATAACTTGAGCAAATCGATTCTTCCAAATCTTTTCTTCTAAATATTGCTTTAACACTTTTCCACTTATTATATCATTGTCAAAAGTCGTTGTAGCATCTTTTGGAACAATAACTCTATATCCTAATTCAAATGCTACTTTAATACTAGTATCAATACAATATTCACTTTGCATACCAACGATAATCAGATCTTGAATTCCCTGTGATTTTAAATATGCATCTAAATTTGTATTTTTAAATGCACTATTATATTCCTTTTCAAAAATTTTATCATCTTGTCTCGGAGTAATCCGTGAATCTATTTGCCAACCATCACTATTTAAAATCAATTCCTCATCATGATGACGAACATAGACGATTTCGAGATGTTGATTATGACATACCCTGATTAGTTTTCGAATATGCTCGATCATCTTATTTTCATCTACTGGATACTGGCTCGTCAAAGCAGTTTGAACATCAATTATTAATAAACATCTTTTACGCATCATTTTCCTCCATTGTATCAACTAAAAAAGTCGTAATCGTTGAATACACAGTTTCCTTATATTTTTCATTGAGAATTTCATGGCGCATATGCTCAAATAAAATTGAAATCACATGTTGATAGCCTTGTTTTTTTAAATGAGTTACAGCATTATTAAATGCTTTTTCATTAATCAAGCAAGGATCTTCTTTGCCAGAAATAAATAAGACTGGTAGTTTTTTATTTGCTTCATAATCTATATTTTTATATGTATTTTGCATTAAACTTAATAAATTATAAAATCCATTTACACTAAATGTGAAGGTACACAGCGGATTATTATTATATTCATCAACTACTTGGCTGTTACTGCAAATCCATTCATTTGGCTTATCAAAGCCCTTATTAAAAGCACCAAAAGACATTTTCTGTAATAGTTTACTATGATACTTATCCCCCTTGACCATTGCTATCGCTTTGCATAATAGCTTTCCTAATCCGGCTAATTTATTTTTACTTGGGCTGCCACAAACTATTAATGCATTAATTTCATGATCATACTTTTGAATATAATTTCTTACAACTAAAGAACCCATTGAATGCCCAAATAAACAAACTGGTAAATTTGGATATTTTTTCTTAATATAATTAGTTAATTGGTGCACATCTTCAACGATTGCACGGGCACCTTCACCATAAAAATAACCCAAATCAGTTTCATCTAAAACACTTTTTCCGTGTCCACGATGATCATGTATGATAACAACATATCCACAGTCATTTAAATATTCAATAAAATCTAAATAACGCTCTTTATGCTCACACATACCATGAACAATCTGAAAAATTGCTTTTGGGTGTTCCGGCGCTGAAACAATTACGTCTAAAGGTAATTTATCAGATATTGAATTAATTTTTAGATACTCCATCGTTTTTCTCCTTTTCATGATTATATCATATTGATTGCTTGAATAAACTAAACAAACTCTTATTTTTATCTAAATAAACAAAAACCTGCAAATTATGCAGGTAATCATTTTTGTTCAATTGTATTTTCAGTAATAACTAACTTCCGCTTCTTTAGAATCATATTAATTACTTCACTGGCTAATGAATATAAACAAGCAGCACTAGGAACCGCAATGACCATTCCAAATACACCAAATAAATCACCGAAAACAAAAATTGATAATAAAACCCAAATTCCAGGTAGGCCAACTGAGTTTCCAACAACACGCGGATAAATGAAGTTATCTTCTAACTGTGATAAAATCTGAAAATATACCATAAACCAAATTGCCATCAAAGCATCTTTTGATAAAATTAAGACTGCACCTACAAACATTGCGGCAATTGGACCAAAAAATGGAACAAATGAAAATATTGAAATAATTGTAGCAATCAATTCAGGGTATGGAAAATTAAACAGCTTCATAGTTACATAGTACAACACCCATAAAATACAAGCTTCAACCAATTGACCACTGATAAAATTTGAAAAAACTTCATTAGTTTTATGTGCATAATCAAAAATTACACAAGTAACTTTATAACCACAAAGTGCTCCAATTGCTTTTCTTAATTGTCGTAAAAAAGTTTCCTTATTTCCAAGCAAATATAGAGAAAAAATAAATCCTGTAAATACTACTCCAAATGTAGATAAAAAATTTGTTGCATTATTCATGATTCCCCCAGCACTTCTAGTTAGGATATCTAGTGCTTGACCAACCATATCTTGCCAAGGCATATTGATTAAATCTTTAACACTAGCAATATTTTCCATTCTAAAATCAATATTGAAATAGATAAATATATCATCGATATTATTAAATACTGATGTTAGAAAAGCAGAAGTATTACTGATCAATGAAATTAAACTGCTTATTAAATTTGGAATTACGATACTAGCAATCAAAACAATTAAACAAATAAATAATATCAGTGTTGCAATTATTGATAAACCTCTTTTTTTTCGATATAAAAAACTAGTTTTTGTACAATATTTTGTAATTTGTTTTTCAATCAGCTTCATAGGCTGATTAAGAATATATGCAATAATAATCCCATAAAACAAATATACCAGCGTCCCTAACAACGTGCTGATCATTCCATAAATATTACCTAAATTCATAAGTAAATATATCAAAAAAACTGTAAACGCTGAAATTATCAATCCAGGTTTAACATGACGTTTCAAATCATCATCTAAATTAAAATTACGCATCTAATCACTCCTTATTCCGCTTGATTATAACATATTTATCATACATTTTATAACCATTCGTGATATTTATTTAGATAAACACGTTTAACTACTGTTGTCAATGCAATATATAAAATAACAATTATTATTAATAATCCAAAATAATAAGCTGGCAAACTAGTAAGCCCAATTGCTTTAGCTAAGTGACTAAATGGAATAAGCGTTAAAACAAATGCAGATAATAATGTAAAAATCGTTACAAATAGGGCAGGTTTACTTTGAACAAATGGTACTTTTGCTGTTCTAATTAAATGAATAACAAGAATTTGGCTCCACATTGATTCAATAAACCAGCCCGTTTGAAAAACTGCAATGAAATAATCAGGATTTGTTAATGATTGATAACTTCCTCCAGCCATTATTGGGGCTATAAAATAAAACATCAATACATATGTCATAATATCAAAAATTGAACTAATTGGTCCCATCCATAACATAAATCTTCCAATTGATGATGCTTCCCATGTTCGAGGGATTTTTAAATACTCCTCGTCAACACGGTCAAACGGTAAGGTTATACAAGCAATATCATAGATTAAATTTAGCAACAATAACTGAATTGGTGCCATTGGTAAAAATGGTAAAAATGCACTTGCAATTAAAACTGAAAACATATTACCAAAATTAGAACTGGCCGTCATTTTTATATATTTAATCATATTAGCATAAACTTTGCGGCCTTCAACCAATCCTTTTTCAAGAACCATTAAGTCTTTGTCTAATAAAATTACATCAGCTGCTTCTTTAGCAATATCTACTCCACTATCAACAGAAATTCCTACATCGCTTGCCTTTAGAGCTAATGCGTCATTAATACCATCGCCCATATATCCAACGCTATGTCCATTTTCTTTTAAAACTTTAATAATCAGTGCCTTTTGTTCCGGTGATAATTTTGCAAAAATTGTTGTTGTTTCTACAACTTCCTTCAGTTTATCCAAGCCCATCTTTGCAACATCTTGGCCTAATAAAATATTTTCAACATTCAATCCTACCTTTTGACAAATTGCTTTAGTTACTTTTTCATTATCTCCTGTCAAAATTTTTGTTGCTACACCATGTTCCTTCAATGCTTTTATCGCTGGGGCTGTTGATTCTTTTGCAGGATCTAGAAAAGCTAAATATCCAATTAAAACCATATCTTTTTCATCACTAACGGTACATTTTTGTACTAAATCCTGATCTGTTTTTTGACTCACTCCCAAGACCCGTAAACCTTTTTCATTAAGTTGTTCAACTTGATTGATAATTATTTTCTCTAATTTTTGTGTTAACGGCCAAACTTTACCAAGATACTCAACATATCTACAAACACTGAGCATTTCTTCAATTGCTCCTTTTGTAACCATCTGTACTTTACCATCTTGATCCTGAATAATAACAGACATTCTTCGTCGTTGAAAATCAAATGGAATCTCATCAATTTTTTCATATTTGTTTGTTAAATCTTTTAAGCTCGAATCATTATCTTGTTCAGCCAACGTACTATTAATAATTGCTTTATCCATTAGATTATTTAATCCTGTTTGATAATAACTATTCAAAAATGCATGTCGCAAAACTCTTAAATCAATTTTCCCGTGAACATCTAAAGGAAATTCTAAAATTACTTCATCTTGTGTTAAAGTTCCTGTTTTGTCTGTGCAAAGAATATCAATAGCACCAAGATTTTGAATTGAATTTAAATTTTTAATTATAGTTTTTTCCTTAGCCATTGCAAGAGAGCCTTTAGCAAGACTAGTTGTGACGATCATCGGAAGCATTTCAGGTGTCAAACCTACAGCAACACTTAATGCAAATAAACTTGCATCTAACCAATCTCCATTAGTAAATCCATTAATAAATAAAACAACAGGTACCATAACTAACATAAAACGAATCAAAAGCCACGATACAGAATTAATTCCAATTTCAAAAGTTGTTAATTCTCTCTTTTTATTTAAATCAACAGAAATTCTTCCCAGCATAGTTTCATCACCTGTCGCAATTACCACACCGACAGCACTTCCGCTAATTACATCACTTCCCATAAAAGCCAGATTTTGTGCTTCAAGCACATTCGTCCCTACAGTTGTTTCAATTGCGAATTTTTCAACTGGTTCACTTTCACCTGTTAAACTTGCTTGGCTAATAAATAAATCTTTAGCTTCAATAATTCTCAAATCTCCAGGAATCATATCTCCTGCGCTCAAATATACAATATCACCAACAACTACTTCATCAATTGGAATCTCTTTTGCTTCTTGTCCATATCGTTTAATATTTGTAGTATTTGAAATCATTGCAATCAGCTTCTCTGCTGCACTCCCACTTCTTTGTTCTTGAATAAAGCGTAATATTCCAGATATCATTACCATAACTACAATAATGATTACTGTAGTTGGATCCTTTTCACTAGTTTCTGCAAAAATCACATTAGTAAATAAAGATACTACTGCTAGTATTAATAAAATTGCAGTAAATGGATTTATAAAAGCGTTAAATATTTTTTTTAATATAGAATCTTTTTTTTGTTTAGTAATAATATTTTTACCAAATTCATCACTATGATGTTTGACTGTTTCATTCGTGATTCCCATTTTATTTGTTTCAAAACTATCTAAAACTTGATTAGTTTTATTCTCACTCGCAAAAACTAATCTCTCATTAATTGAATTAAATCTTCTCATTGTTATACCCTCCAAATTAAATTTTAGAGTATGACAAAACTATCCTAAAGAATGGCATCGCCATTATTCGGGACTTATAAACATCATTGTCATACCGGCCATGCTCTTCCATTCTTTTTCTCCTTTCAAAATTTTAGATATAGAAAAAGCCATCATTAAGATGGCTAGGCGAAAATGGACGTAATTATCCCATCATCAAAAAGCCATCTTTTAAAATTCATCGATAAATAATCATCCATTTTCTTCACCTCCACAAAATAAAAGCCTCATCGCTCAAACGCGACAAGGCATGAAAATAACTTTATCTCGTTCAAGCTTCAACATCATAGGGCCATGTAATTGCATTAGTTTTTGCCTTCACGACAAGAACTGTTGACCAGCGCACAGTGTCTCCACTGCTTTGCGGTAGCAACCCGTATCCCTATGGTAGTCTCACCTACCGATTCTTTTATCGCTTATAGTTTAACACTATTAAAGATAATGTCAACCCCTATTCCCCTTCAACTAGCTCTACTAGGATTTCTACTAATTCTTGACTTACAACCTCATAATCATCACCGTGATAACTAAAATTGACTTCATCACGACTTGTAGTGGAGTCTGTATGCCAATCTTTACATGAGCTATGAAGCTGCTTAATTCCTGTATAATCAAGCATTTTTTTCGCATTTCCTGCATTTATTCCACTTCCCGCTAAGATTTCAATATTCTCACCATATGCATCATACAAATATTTAATCATTTCTTTTCCTCGAGTTGCTTTACCTTGTAAGCCACTCGTTAAAATACGGTCTACCCCTAAAGTAATCAAAATGTTCATTGCCTCGTCAATATCATTAACACAATCAATAGCACGATGAAATACTGCGGTTTTGTGATATGATTTAATAATATCGATCATTTCTCGGGTTTGTGGAATATTAATATCTCCTTCTTCATCAAGGCATCCAAATGCAATCCCATCTGCACCATTATCAAGTAATATTTCCGCATCCAGTTTCATTACCTCAAAATCTTCATCATTGTAACAAAAACCAGCACCACGAGGTCTAACCATACAAATAACTTCTAAATCTGTGTTATCTTTAACTTTTAATAAAGTTGCTAATGATGGGGTTAAGCCACCTAAGTGTAATGCACTATTCAATTCTATTCTTCTAGCTCCACCGTATTGTGCCTGTAATGCATCATAATAACTCCCACAACATACTTCTACAATTTTATCCATTTTATCAACTCCTTACTTGTATATTTATTATAACACTTTTCCAAAAGCATTAATTGTTATTTTTAAGTAAAAGTTGGTTTGCATTTTGTTAATAGTAATGGTAAAATTTATGAGCATAGTTTATTTGCAATAAATAAAAATTGTAATATAATAAGCTAGTTCTGTCCCCTTAGTAAAATGGATATTACAAGACCCTCCTAAGGGCTAGTTGGAACACTAGCCTTTTGGTAAGGAAACCAGTATAAATTTATAAGATGTCTCAGTACCTCAGTAGGATAGAGGGTTCGCCTCCTAAGCGAAACGTCGCAGGTTCGACTCCTGTCTGGGACGCCAGCAAACACCGCTGAAAGCCTTGATTTTTCTAGGTTTTCAGCTTTTTTTGTCTGTGGCTTTCTATCCTTGTTGAAATAAAATATACATTGGTTGAGGTTTCATATTTGGCTTTTCATTAAGACTTCGATTTCAGATGTTCTTGCTAACACTTTTTTATTTTTCTCTAAAAAATGCCGATTTTTTGATTTTTTGCTAACACTTTTTGAAAATGCTCTTTCTGACTAACCTTGAAGCGTTTGTTTGAATAACTGCTCTTTGACTTCTGGAGAAAGAGATTTAAGTAATTCCAATAATGCCAAATCACTTTCAGAAATACTTTTATCCTGCTTTTCTTCCACATCATCATTAAGGGTGGAATAAAAATCTTTATCCATTTTTTGAGCGTTGAAACGTCTGTCCTCGTCTATGATTTCAGAATATACATCTGTAACCATTTCAGCTTCAGCGTGTCCTGTATCGCCTTGTACTGATTTTACGTCTCCATTTGTCAGCTTTAGTTTATAACCCGTACTCAAATGTCGTAAGCTGTGAAATACAACTTTTTCAAAGTTATTAACTTCGCATAGAGTATCAAATCTATCTCTGACGATACGGCTTTCAGTAGGGTTTCCATTGTCTAAAGCTACGACAAGGTTGTGATCATTGTAGGCATTTCCTAAGAAGTCTTTTAATTCCTGCTGTTCCTGTTTATACTTTACCAGTATTTCAGCAACAGTTTTCGGCAACCAGACGGTACGATTACTTGTTTCTGTCTTTGGTGTTTTTAAAACAAGTCTTGTAGTAGCAAGAGGTTTTTGAGTAGGAAAGACTTTGATAATATCTTTTTCTTTCAGCTTTTGCATGGCTTCAAAATTTACTCTTGCCAATTCTTTGTTGATGATAACTTTTGCGTTGTTGGTTGCAATAGCTTCCTCGCCAATAATCACATCTTCCCATGTAAGACCTGTGATTTCTCCAATACGGAGAGAACAAGAAAAAGCTAAATGCATACAGACAATCAATAAATCATCATCTGCGACTTTTACCGCTTCACGGAACGTCTGTATCGTCCAGACCTTGCGTTTGTTTTTGGGTATTTTAGGCAATATTGCCAAAGACGCAGGATTTCTTTTGGTTGTATCGAGATATTCCCAGCGGATAGCCTGATTTAAAGCACAGCGGATAATATCGTGTATCTTTTTGATGTTAGCAGGCTGTACACAGCGTCCAGTAGCTTTACAATTTGCTTTTGGAACTTCTGGCACACTCAGTAAATCATTGTAATACTTTGATAGCTTCTTTGTTGTGATTTCATTGAGCTTCCAGTCGCCAATTATAGGATTGATATAATTGTTAATGGAACTGACTTTATTGCTAAAAGTTGTTGCCGACCATTTAGATGTTCCATAAAGTGCGACGAAGATTTCTAAAAAGTCATGAAGTGTAATATCTTTCTCTACGACCTCTAAATCTTCTTTCGCTGATTGAATAAGATGTGCGAATTGTTCTTCTAAAGGGACTAACACACAACCATTCTTTTCTTGATAATACTCAATAAATGCTTTTCGCTGTTTTGCTTCTTTTCGGGTTTCCAAAGTATCCCATTTTTGTTTTCTTTCCCCAGCGTCGTTTAAATACCAATAAATTACAGAAAAACTATTCTTTCTTTGCTTGATAGTAGCCATAATATTTTCTCCTTAATAGTTAAATTTGATTTAACCATTTATCAAAAGAGACTTTTGATACTCGTATAGCTCTACCAACTCTGACATAATTGAACTGTTCAGTTTTCACCAGCAAATAAGCGGACTTTTTACTGATGTTCAATAGTGTAGCAATTTCGTCTACTGTATAAGTCTTTTTTTCTTTTATCGGAGTGTGTGTATCTTCTATATCACTTATCACGAATAAAACTCCTTTCACTGTGATAGTAACAAAATACACTCGTCTAATAAGGTCATTATAACACAACTATAAAAAACGATAAGTGTATTCTGCTATATTAAATATTTTCATAAGCAGACAGACGGCTTCGGAAAGCTCCGCTAGTATCTCAACCAATCTCATTCCTATGAGCAAAACCACCTTTGGGACGTATCATTATTCTGTGATAGCAGGTCATGGCAAAGCGACCATTCCACAAGTCGCTCTCGGATCACTGCGTGGGTCGCTCACTTTCTTGTCGGAAAGGTCATGGCGTACAGTCCCCGTGGCTCGCTGTATCACAAACGTATCTGTCTACTTTATTCAGTTGTCAAAGAGCAGTTGTCGAAAGTCGTAGGCTTCCATGTATAAAAGCAAGAGCAGGGCAGGAAAGAGGAATTGAACAAATCATGCCCTGCTGGTATCTGCTTATTCTTTTTCGATTTCTATATCAATTTCAAAGTCCAAAATCATTTTGATTAAGGCTTCACGAATGCGTCCTTTTAATTCCATATCGACAACAATATAGACGTTACCGTATTCATCATACAAAGGACGCAGACAGCATTTAGATATGTAAGGGTCATAAAACGCCAGTATTTTTTCAATCGCATTTTCGTCGCCGTCAATAGCTGTTGAAATCGAATAATAAGACGGGTGTTTGTATTTCTTTTGCATTGTCCTTATACCTCTTTCAATTTTTTTCTCATTTGTTCTAATGAATTTCGTCTGTTTTGAAACACTCCGCTTCTGGAAATATTTTGAGCTTTCGCAATCTCGGTATCGCTCATTTCCAAGAAATAATACATAAGCAGATTTTCTCTGTTTCTTTCAGACAGACTTTTCAACGCTTCTGCAAGTTCATCATCAAGGACTTTAATATCCATACCGCATACACTAAAGAATGTATAATCAGTGTCATATTTATCCCATATGGCTAAACTTTCAACCATGATGTCGGGAAGCTCGCAGAAAGGAATTTCCTTGTTCTTACGTCGTTTCAATTCAATCTGATAATCTTTCACGACGTGTCGAACAACTTTTTTTAAACAGCTATCAAAACGACATTGTAGCGTTCTTTGGAAGTCAGACGGTTTCACAAATCACACCCCCTTTCCTCTGCGATTTAAAAGGTGTTTATCCCTCTTTCCGCACCATATAGGGACAGCAAGGTGTGATTTGCTAAGTTGAAACCGAAAAAATCATAATAATTTAGTGGTACAAAAAAGCCCGCACAAAACATATAGTTTGTACGAGCTTTTAAATAGTAATGTATTCAGTTGTTGATAAGTGCTGTTAGATTGTGTTTTTTTATGTAACATTGCAATTAAAGCGTTTTATAGTAAGTTCATAAAGTGCTTATTGTTAAATCTTTGTCTTCTTTGTAATCACATAAATATATTCTTCTGGTGTAGGTCTTCTGTTTCCAAAATATTTTTTAAAATGAGCCGTTACATCTGGATCTGTACTGTTCATAGCTTCATCAATCGCTTCTTGCAAAACTGCCTTAAATTCCTTAAGCGAGATACCTTGTGCCTTTGCCCCAGCTTTTAAGATTGCTTTCATATCTCGTTTTTTCAATCCTATCATAAAAATCTCCATTCTTTTTCAATCATAATCTTTAAACAAGATACTTATGAACTCATGTTGTGCAAAATTATTTTTTACCCCGTTTTTTTGTAAATAATATTAACAGTGCGAAAGAACATATAAACATAACAATAAATATGCCTATGTTACTTTCATCCCCTGTTCTAGGATTGTTGTTTTTATTCGGCGTATTTGGCTTTTCGTTTCTTATAGGTTTCCATTTACAACTATTCTTAAAACTAATTTCTGCACATTTCTCTCCGTTGCTATTTTGAAGAATAATCTGTTGAATCAATTTTCCATTTTCGTTATTTTTAATATGTACTGTCAAATCATATATACTTCTATCATAGATATAGTTTTGTCTATCTTGCGTTATTTGATGAAGCTGATATTTATAACTTCCTGTTTGTTCATACTTAAATTGTAATATAGCTTGCTTATCAACACCGTTTATTTGAAAAATATAAGATTTTTCCTTGCTCCCGTTAGGCATTGGAGAATTACTATCTATTGATTTAAGCTCATAAATTCCAACAGTATCTATTCCACTGCTTTCTTGTGTAAGCAATTTAAACTCCTGTGTTACAGGAAGACTAACATTTATTATATTTTCAGTGGCGTATACATGACTTGTTGGAAATAGAAAAAGACCTAACGCTAATATCATCAAGATTGTAATTTTTGACTTTCTTATTTTCATATATCTATCGCTTTCCTCCTGCTTTTTCACGATATAATTCTTCCAACAAGAATATGTCTTCCGTTTGTGGAAGTCGATGTGCAAGTAGACAGAGTAACAAAATGTTCTTCATTCTGAAAATTAAGTGTATTAAAATGTATTGCGTTTTGCTCAATATAGTTTAAATATTCCTTCGTATTTTCAGTGCCCTGTAACCCAGTATTATATATAACAGAATCATAGGCATCTACATGAAGAAAAGCAAAAAACTCTATTTTATGCCATGTATCATCATAAAATAACTCCCCGTATTTATGACTTTCAAAATAATCTTTGTTTTCGTACTCTTTTAACCCACCGAACATGACCTTTTTTTCTAGATTATGTCCATAAATAATACTGTTCATATCGCTAAAATTTTTTTGGTTGCGAGAATCTAAAAATATGCTCCCCGTCAATGAAAATTTGCCTAGCACATCTGTATTAACATATTTAGAATTATTAGAAGCCTGAACTAAAGGATAGTCGATATTCGTTCCTTTTATTGCAAGCCATCCAAATACTTCTGAATTTATTTTTTTCAATGCCTCAAAAGACAAAGTGTCTTTTGAGGTTGGTTTGTAAGTTTCAAACTGTGCAGACTCCGCTTGCTGATACATCTGGTTAGAATCCCATATGGCATATACGCTATAGAATAAAACCAGAAGTAAGAACAACGAAATCATTACATTCACAAGAAAGTCTAGAATACGAACACCTATTCTATAAATCTTCATTGTTATACTGATTTACGTCTTTTCAAAATTGCAAGTGTACCAAAACCGCAAACACCTAAACCAATCAATAGAATAAACGGAAGATTGTTTGTGATTATACCTGTAATAGATACATCACGATATTCATTGACAAATGTTACCTTATTTTCTTTCTCTCCAACCAAATTATTTTTTTCGGTTGTTTTTGAGGATACATCATCCTTTTCATTCACTCCGTGATTATCAACAGTTTTTACACTGTTTTCTATAACTGTTACCTTTGGTGTATATCCGTCTTCTGCACCAACTTCTATTACTTCATATGTTGTTCCTACTGGAAGATTTTGAATTTCTAATCTATCTCCATGAGCTAATTTAAAACTCTTTTCTTGATCGTTGGTAAACTGGATTTGTTCCGTTGTACCATTCACCCTAGTAATTTGCCCTGTAAAAGTGCTATCTGTTGAAGATACAGATTTTTTTAAAGTTATTTTGAAATCAAACTGTTTTGTTAAATCGCCCAAATCTCCCTCAACTTGTTTTTCAATAATCAAATTTGAGTTTTTCGTATATGTATTCACAAATTTAATTGTTTTCTTTTCATTTGTATCCTTATCCTGTGCTACAATAGCTTTAACATATGTTGCTCCATCCATAGTTGTTTTGTTAGCAACATGGACTTTGATTTTATATTCGCTAGTATCATAGCCAATGCCAGTTATACCACCAAGAGTTTCTTTTATAGTGTATTCGTATATACCTGCATGTGGGAACTCAGAATCAAATGTTAATTCAGCATTCTTTGAAACAGTGTATTTTCCGTCGCTTACTTGTCCTTTATTATCTGCATTTGAATAATTAACGGATGCAATTGTGGCACTCGGTGCATCAGCTGTAATTTTAATTGCTTCAAAATCAAATTGTACCGTTGGAATATCAAGTCCTTCTGCAAATTGAAAATCTTTTGTAATCTCCAATTTGACTGGTGCATCTTCTGTGCCTCCTTGTAAAATGCCGTCATCCCCAGCTGTCTGTGCAAACACTGGAGTATTCATACTCATCAACATAGCTCCACTTAATAATAATGCACTTAATTTCTTCTTGTTTATCATTTCAATTCCTCCTATAAATCACTTCTTCTAACAAGTATCATAATGATTCCTTTTATTTCTTTTTTGTTTACTGCCCCATAAATTCGGCTGTCTTCTGCATTAGTGCGATTGTCACCTAATACAAAATACTCATCATTTCCCAATGTTATAGGAAACTGTACACCCTCTTTATAAGGCAACGGATCTTTGTAAATATTACTTTCCTGCTGAAGATACCCGTTGATTTTCAATCCGTCTGCTGTTATATCAATCGTATCCCCTGATTTTGCGATAATTCTTCTTATTTGTGTCTTGCCGTTTTTCTCAATCACAACAGTATCTGTCGCTTGATAATCCCCTTGTAAACGATAATAAATCGCCAAATCACTATTTTTATATGCAGGAGCCATCATATCGTCATTACATCTTTTTATTCCAAAAATGAAGCCAAATGCAATCACCAACAACAGCAGAAAAATAACAATCTTTAAACCAATAAATATCAATTCATTTCCTATTTTATTTTTCATCTTTTCCATACCTTATGTGAACACAGAAGTGTAGCAAACAAAATTAACCCAGATACAACAACAATGCTTCCAATTCCAAAATTATGATGTTCTTTGGTATTTGATATTCCTGTTGCTGGTATAAACTCCTTATTATTCTCTACTCTGAGTTCTTTGTCACTCTTTAATTCACCAGTTGCAGAAGCTATTCGCTGTGAATCGTATGTAGTGATATAATTATCAGAGTTTGCTTCACGTTCTATAACTTCATATGTAGTTCCATAAGGTAAATCTTTTATAGTGACCTGTTGTCCGTGTGAAAGAGTAATAGTTGCTTTCCCGTCAACAAAGGCTATCTTTTTCTCCTCACCTTGTGGATTGTCTATGGTAGATAAAATACTTTTAAACTCATCATTGATAGACGTACAAATATTTTCATCACATTGCTTTAAGGAAATATCAAAAGTAAATTTTTTTGTTTTATCTCCAGCTTCACCTGTTACTTCTTTTCTAATTGTCAAGTCAGGCTTTTCATAATTAACAACTCTAAAACCGTCTCGCAAATCACCAGCATTTTCAGATATATTTGGATTGTTTCTAAAGTCTGTTATTTTGCTTTCATAACCATCAATAGGCATTTCTAGTATGGTGTAGATGATTTCTTGTTTTGTATTAACATCATATTGTGGCATGTCTATGAAAGTATGTTTCCACCCATTATTTTCATTTAATATCACGCTATCCACCTTTGTTCCATCTGCAAGAAGTTCAATTTCCACCTGTTCTAAAGCGTGTCCAACCCATTCCTTTTCAACAGGAATTGAAGTTTTCTTTATATCGTTTTCTACATTCCACACCTTACCCTCTGTATCGGTTTCTGATATTACAAATGTTAATTCTGGAGCATTTAGAGAATCAAAAGATATCCATTCAGGTGCGGATATTTCCTTAACTTGATACTCCCCTACTGGAAGACCTTTAACATTGGCAACCCCTTGCTCATCTGTTGTTAAAAGAATTTCCTTTTTATCATCGTGAATATTTTGCCCGTCTGTTCGCTTTAATATAAAAACAACATTCGGGATAGGAATGTCTTCACCTTTTAATTTTTTAACGATTTTCAGTTCTCCTTTGACTGTGCCTACAATGCCAGCATCCGCATTTATGTTTTGTACGGTATGATTGAAGTCCTCACCAGACACTTCGGGTTTTCCATATTCTTTAAACCATGCTTTCGTATTGTTTACAAACTCTTTTTGATTTGGTTCTGTAATCATAGTTTGGTAATTTATGGAAAAGAAATTAAGAGAAGCCCACCCCTCTGGAATAACTACAGTAATCTCGTTGCCGTTGCAAGAAATACTTGCCCCTGGAAAACTATTCTCAAAATCACGAATAGCGTTTTCCCCTCGAAAATAATTAGAATGTTGCCCCTCTACAATAATGTCAAAGCTGTCTATATCTAACTCCTGCCCGCCTTGAATAGAATCTGAAATATATATTTGCTTTTCAACATGTTTTTTTTCAGTGTTTATCTGTAGAAACCATTGGACATGTTCTGTATCCCTTGGGGACATGCTACCTGTTTTATAATAAAAGACACCTTCCGTCCCTGACGTTGGTTTTGTGATTTGAACCTCTGTATATTTCCCACCCGATGTAATCGTCACTATTTTAGTGTCTTCATTAGAAGTATTCGTTATATTTCTTCCTTGAAGTTCAAATTCTACCCAACCTTGAACACCGTCTAAATTGTTTATAGATTCATTGAATGTAATAGTCGCTTTATCATTAGCAATAACCGCATCTCCAACATGTCTACCTTGAATATTCAACGGAATTGTTTTAACATATCCTGCTAAATACGCATTTCCTTGTATCGCTTTTGACCATAAAACTGTTATAGTATCTCCAGATTGTATATCTACTCCTGTTTCATCAAATTCAATTCTTACCTTAACATTTCCACCGTCAGATATTTGGTCGGGAGTCACAGTTAAAGATGTCACCGCACGATCACTAATATCACCCCGAGTTTGTGTCGACGTAGCAAGAACAGGGAAACTTGATGACACCCATGAAACTAACAGTATAGCTATAAGCAAGATGTAAACGCCAGCTTTATGTTTACATGTTTCTGTTCTATCACTAATAGCAAACCCTCCTTTCTTCATTTATGCATTTGATTATGCAAAGCTTTACTGCATAATCATATGGAACGCATTTAGTTTTACGTTTTTTCTTCTCCTTTCAAGTCTAAAATATTTTAAATGCAGTATCCGTAGTCAATATTCGACAAATTCATTATATCTAATATTTTTAGCCAGTTTTTCCCAATACCCATGTTTCAAATATCATGTGTTTTGGGACACGATATTCTGAGGCAATCTTGAATTTAGTGTGTAGGTATTTTAATATAGACTTAATATTGTATTGGGAGGTGCGATAATAAAATGTTAAATCATTATTTAGAGAATTATATTCAAAACAAAATAGAATTGCTTAACATTCTTCATTTAAATAAATCTATTACTATAAATGAATTATTTTCACTTTTTCCATTAAGTGCATCCAGCATAAACGTTCTAATTGATGAATTAAATTTTTGTCTTGCTGGGTTAGCTACGATAAAAAGAAATAGAGGACATTTATCTGTTTCTATTTGTGAAGATGTCCAACTCCCAGAATTATATTATTCTATATATCAAGATTCTAATGTTTTACATTGCCTGAAATATATGATATTGAATGATTCCAATAAATCTTTCTCTTCATTTATAGAAGAACGCCCTATCGCAAAATCAACAGCATATAGAATACGAAAAAGCTGTGGCAGTTATTTGAAGTGTATTTGATTAGACTTAAAAGGAAATCAAGTTATAGGCGAAGAATACCGAATTCGTTTTTTAATTGCTTTACTGCATTATAAATACGGAATAGAATGCTATGATATAAGCGGTATAGATATAAATTTTGCCAGAAGTTTTATTAAGGATACGAACCCTGTTATTGACGACGTATACCTTAAAACAACCGTAAACGAATATGGGTATTTTCAATATTTGCTTATTCTGTCTTGGAAAAGAAAAAGATATCTGGATGCGCCTATAATATCCAGTCAACTAAAAAAACTGAAAGAAGTTTTTGTTTATAAAGAATTATTAGAAGCAGTAAAAAGACAACTAGAACCTCAACTAAATATTAAGTTTAAGCAAAATGATTATGATTACTTGTTTTTAATTTATTGTGCTACGAATAATGTTTTATTTGCAGACCAATGGACAGAAGAACGTATCAATTCGCTGTATAAAATTGTTTTCTCTAATAAAAAGTATTATGATTTGCTCCAAAGAATAGAAAAAAAAATCGGAAAAGAAGTAGCAAGTTCTAGTGCTTTAAAAACATCTTTGGTTTATTTTGCAAAAAAAACAATATTAGAATTACAATGCATTATTCCAGATAAAAATGTTTACATATACTCTAAAAAAAGTCCTTTAACGAAAACATTAAATCAACATATCACAAATATTTTCTATGATTGGGAAAAAGACCACAATATAGAATATGAGCTAGATAAAATGCACGTATTTTTTTTAACACTACAAATAGAACTCATTATTAAACAATTTTTAGAGCCAGTTACTGTTTTAGTTTTATCTGAATTAGTTTCAGAGCAAAAAATTATTTCCATGTATCTTGAAAGATGTTTTTCAGAAAAAAGAGTAACTATCAAATCAATTCAACTAGATGCAGAAAATAGAGATTATTTGTATTCCCAAAAAAATAGTGTAATCATTATAAATCGAAAGTTTAAATATCTAATAGAAAAATCAAAGCTCTCTAAAAACAATAATACTATTATACCAGTCACTGTCGAACTAAATAATAAAGAATTACTTCACATCCATAAAGCGGTATTGAATTATGAAGATGAAATGTTTTTAAATTTTGTCAATCAAATTTAATTTATCGGAAACAAAAAGTAAAGTTAAATAAAAAATATCCGTAGCAGTAATGCGTAAACGTGTGTTACTGCTACGGACTTTTAATATGTTTTTATTTGATAATCTTCCAGTTACTATCCTTATGTAGCACAAGCTCAAACTGCGATACCTGTGTTGCTTTTGTCTGATTGTCTATGAATTTCACGGCAACCTTGACTTTCACATTGTCCCCGTCAGCCGTAAATACGGGATTGACTAATTCAGAATACAGATAGTCCCTGCCGATAGGTTCAAGCACATTGCCAGCTACATAGTAGGCAAGTTCTTTTTCTGTGGCTGTCGGGTACAGCTTAAAGAATGTTTCTAAAAATGCCGTAGCGTCATTGACGGTATCAGCGTCCACGCTTGTGTCTACTTCTTGTACCTTTGGTTCATAGGTTGATTTTTCAATCGCTGGTGCAAGTGTCGGGTTCTGAATGATTACCATATTGCCGTCTTTATCTACATGGACTTTGACGGTATAGGTTGCTTTGACATTGTTTGTCTGTTCGCCCTCTTTTATCTGCTGATCTACTTCGTAGGTAGCAATAAAATCGTCTGTTCCAGACTGTTCTATATCCCAAATCAGCACATTTGCAACAATGGAGTTGGTCGGTATATCTGTTCTTATGGTATCAAGGTTCAAGTTCTGCAATTCCTTTGTCAGATAGTTGCTGATTGCCTGCGTCCTTGCTTCGATAGCTTCTTTGCTGTTATCCCATGTGTAGTAGGACTTACAGAAGTTCTTCACGAAATTTTCAATCCCGTTGGTGTCATTTAATCTAAGCTGAATGGTTTCTGTTTCATGTACGGTGTGCATATCAATAGCGGTAAAGTTTTTATAGACACCAAAACTCACACTTGCGATAAGCACTACCCACAATGCAATTACAGATTTCTTATGTGTGCCTACTTTGACAGTACGCACCTTTTTTTCTTTTACTGTTTTTTCTTTCTTTTTAAACATGGTTTCCAATCCTTTCTACTGTTTTATTCTTCCAGCACAAATCAAGTGCTGTTGCCAATATGAAATATTGAGGTCTGCATATCCTATCGGGTCTCCTGCATGATACATCTGATTGTTTCCTACATAGATACCGACGTGGGTTACATAGCTTCCTGCATTGTAGGTACTGTGGAAAAAGACCAAATCGCCAGCCTTTGCCTGCGATAGTGGGATATGCTGTGTTGCGTCATACTGCATTTGTGCCGTTCTCGGTAAAGAGATACCAGCCTTGCCATAGCACCACTGGGTTAGTCCAGAGCAGTCAAAAGAAGTGTTCGGGTTACTGCCACCATACACATATTTCCAGCCTTGATACTTCAACGCTTCATTCATTATCTTTTGTGCCAGTTCGCCCGATACTTGATTGACAACAAGGTACTGGTTCACAAGCTCCACATAGAACATATTTCCATAGCCATAACGCCAGCCCCCATTCTTCGCCACAGCGATAGGGTTCGTGTAGGTTACTTTCTGACCGCCCGACTTGTCCCTTGCGAAATTTTCCGCAAGATTGAATGTATGCTTTTTCCCGTTTCCTGCCACATATCCCACATAGCCACCGCCATAGTTATAGGACTGTATCACGACATTTATATCGCTGATACCTTGATTTTTGCAGGAAGAAAGCAGGGACGCAAAATATTTACACCCCTGCTTGATTGAGCTTTCTGTATCTAATGAGTTGGGCGGTAGTCCCAGACTTTCCGAGCTTTGCATAACGTCTTCGGCTGTACCGCCACTTTCCACTTGTATGATTGCCAGCAACACATTGACATACTCGGAAATGCCGTTTTCTTTGGCATACTTTTCAACCATAGGCTGATGTTTCAAGACTTCGGCAGATAGGTTCATACCAACGTAATTAGAGGAATAACCGTTGCCCCCGTCGTCCTCGGCACTAATCAGAACCCCAAAGAATAATACGAGAGAAAAGAGGATAGGAAACAGACTGCCAATAATAGCGATATGTCTTAGTTTCATTTCTTCTTTTGTCCTTTCTTGAATAGGGTTCGTTTGTTCTTCTCGGTATTCTGTTGTGTCTGTTTCTGCGTGGTTGTAGTCTGTGTTTTCGTAACACGGTCAGGCTTGTAATTCTGTCTTGTGGTTCCTTGATTGACCGTTTTTGCTGATGAACCACCAGAAGATAGCGGACGTTCCTTGACAACATTTTTCTTGATAGGTTCATCATTCTTAACCGTAGAAGCTGTGGCATGGCGTTTGACTTCCTGCTGTTTTTCTATGTTCTGTTTGGTAGCCGTAGCTGGTCTTTCATGGGGACGGGTAGCTCCACTTGTCGCTGATCCGTCCGTTTTCTTCCCTGCCTGCCTTGCTTCCTGTGCCTTTTGAAGCTCCATACGCTTATCAGCGATATTCTGTCTATGGAGCTGTTGCTTTTCTAAACGTCCAGACTGGCGGTTTTCTTGTTCCTGCACTACGCCACGCTTGAAGTCGGACACACTGGACTTTGCCTTTTCTTTAGCAGAGTGAACCGCATAAGCGGTCTGCGTCGGCATATCCTTGATATTTTCTTTGACAGTGGTTGCCTTATCTTTGACCTTGTTTTTCGTATCAAGGACAGCTCCCACGGCTGAACCAGCTTTTTGTCCCATGTTGGAACTTGTATTTCCACGACTACCTTTTGTTCCATTCTGGCGTGTGGATTTTGAACTGGCAACAACACCGCCAGCTACCGCACCAGCGACACCACCAGCACTAACAGCTTTTGCAAGCCTATGTTCCATACGTCTAGCCCTATGTCGCATAAACAGATACGGTCTGTGGAAAATCCTGCGTCCCATGCTTTGACTGTCGCCAGCGTTTAAAGAGAACATACTCATTAAATCGCCCAGCTTCATGTAGATACCAACGAAACACACTATCTGTAAGAACGCCACCATAAAGAACGGGTAGTCCGTCGATATGTTGTAGAACATACTGGAAATACTAAAGGCTACCGTAACAATCAGTGTAATACCAGCCCTTGTCATAATGGTATTGAATACACGGACTATGGCTTGTTTCGCCATGCTCTCATAGCTCGGTATCATGGAAAGTAAAAAGCTGATAGGCAGAAACATAGCGAAGATGATAAAAAGTATCTGGCTGAACAACATCATGCCCGTAAGCAGAAATACAAATATTGTGATACCCAAGTTGAAGAACAAGAGAAAGAACACCATTCCAAGACGATTGACGACCTGCGGTATCGTCAGATTGTTGTTGTCGTTGTCCTCAATCTCGGTCTTGACGACATTTTCTCTGGTTTCGCCGTCCTCGTCCTCTGGGCTTGCCGATACCAGAGCTTCTACACGGTCAGAACCGATTTCTTCTATATCACTATTACCAAACTGTAAGAGTAGCCACGGCTGTTGTACTTGTATGGAAAATAGGCTGTCCCTTATCAAGTCCACGCTGTCCTTGCCCTTGCTGTCGCTGTCGGGTAGCATGATTTTTGTTCCCAAGTCCAGTGAAGCGGTGCTGATGTCTGATGAAAAATCATTCACTTTTTTTATATAGTCGGGAGCGTAGGCGATAAAGGAAGCGGATAAAATAAACACCACTACAAAGTTGATAACGGCATGAAGTGCCTTGCTGGTTTCTCTTTTTATCAGTCCCGTATAGGCAACGTAGATACCCACCACTAAGATAATCAGCAGTAGAAATCCTACATAAAATCCAGAAGTGGAAAAGCCGTTTTCGGTAACGCCTGCAAGTGTCTGTATGCTTTTACCGATACTGTCTGCCATGTCGTTGATGAAATCCAGCTTGTAGGCTTCCTGCACTACATAGCCCGTAGCATTGCTTAGATACAAACTGATAGTCCAGACGAAATTTGTAATACAGTAAAGACCATATTGCACACTTTTTCCAATCCCGTCCAGCCAGTTCCACGGAAGCCACGCCCAGCTATTATCCACATAGAAATCAAGCTGATAATTGCTTAATGGATATTTAGAGTATAGATTTTCGGTATTGATAGTGTCGTCCACAAGCCCTGTTGCGTGTACCACCGTTCCCAAGAGTGAAAGCAGGATAAGGGACAGTGCCACGACGAACAGAGCCATTTTGAGAAAGCGGAATATCTTTTTTCTTGTGAACGCACCTTGTATCCTTTCTTTCATCACTCCACCTCATTTCTCTGTATCGGCGGTCTGGTATCAAAGGCGTGCAGTAATTCTTCAAAGACGGGGTGTATCTGCACCACGCCCACACGTCCGTATAAATCTTGTAATAGGCATTGCCCGTTTTCCAAATCACGAAGTCGCTTCTGGTTGTTCTCGTCCTCTTTGTCAATGCTGAAAAATTCAAGGGTCTGCTTAATCTCGTGAATGTCAGTAGAACGAAAAGCGAATTTTAAACCGATATTGTTTTTCAGACTTTCCTTTGATACATCTCCCGAAGATTGTGTTACAAAGTACACGCCTGCCTGCATGGCACGTCCAGCACGCACCAGCTTGTTTGATAAGGTTTCGCCTTGTGCCACATTTAAGAACGCCCACGCTTCATCAAGGTCTACAATCTTGAAAATACTTCTGTCCGAATGGATAAAATCTAACGCAAACGTAGATACAACAATCAGCATGGAAACAGACAGTAATTCAATGGTCGTGTATTCCTCAAAGGTGGTGTCCTTATCGGGTAGCACTAAATCGGCTACTTGAATGATATTGAGCTGGTTGTCTAAGCTGATTGCATTTTCCACCGTACCGTCAGAGAACAGCAGATGTGCAAAATCATAGTCCGTGAAGCTGTCGATATGGTCGGCAATGTTGCGTGAGATAGGCGTATCTTCTTTTCTTAATTCCTCAATAACATGGAGCAAGCCCCTTGTTTCACTCTGGGTAACAGCACGCACCGCCTTTCTAAGTACGGGGAACTTCTCGCCGTCCCTCGATGAGATCCCCGTAAGAAATGTCAGTATGTCGATTGCCAGACTTTCAGCGTCTTTCACATTCTTCATAATCACGAATGGGTCAAGAAGTCCTGCGTTTTCTCTATCGCTGGTAAGATTGACGATATTGATTTCATGGGCGATTTCTGGAAGTGTTTCTTTCCAGTTGCCACGTTCGCTTTTCGGGTCTAAGATTACCGCTTGACCGCCAAACAGCACAGAGTAATAGACAAGCAGGTTGTTACAGAATGATTTTCCACCGCCTAATGAACCGACAAAGGCAGAAGCTAACGCATTTGTAACTGTTCCTTTTACACCTTGACTGGCAAGGGACGGTTGCAGATATACATTGCGTCCCGTATCGACGGAATATCCGATATAGATACCCGTGTTTTCCCCTAACTGCTGTGTTGCTCCAAAACCAAGCCCTGCCAAGAAGTCGGATTTTACATACTGCACATAGTCATTGATGTAACGCTTGCTGGCTGGCAGAAATTCAGAATGAAGCCCTAACATATCGCCAGCAGGACGTACCAGCTTGACGTTCAAATCGTCGTAGAAGTCCTTGACTTCATCACAACGGCGTTTCAGTTCGTCAAGGTCGGGAGCGGATACACGGATAACATAGGACAGCTTATACATACTTTCTTTGGACTGGTCTAAATCGGTTTCCAGCTCGTCCACACTATCTAATGCGTCCACCACATTTGAGCTGGTTTCACTGCCAGACTGGTAAGCGTGATTGTCTAAATCTTTCAGTTCCTTTTTCTTGTTACGGACAGTGGATAATGCCTTTCGGTTTTCCACGATTTCTACATTCATACTGGTATCAACAGGAAAGGTAAACTGCTGTTGCTGGAAGTAGAAGATTTCACTGGACGGAAAATCCAGTTCCCCGACAATCGCATTGACGGTAAAAAAGGAAACGTAGCTTTCGCTGTCCTCATGCTCCAAGCGTAAATATCGCTGGCTTTCTTCCACAAGGCAACGGGTGGGACGTATCAAGTCATAGTGCTTTATCAATGTTTCTTTTTTCAGCTTCTTCTTTGGAAGTGAATACTCATAATCTTCATAGGCGATACCGTCCCTGCCGTAAAGATGTTCAATCAGATACCCGAAGTCGTTTGTTTCCAAGCGTCGCACCTTGAAGCGTCGGCTGATTTTGTTTTCCAACAGTTTTTCCATTTTCAGATAACGGTTGATTTCATCATTCGGCATGGAAACAAAGTCATTCATCAATGTGTGGTTCACTTCATGGATAAATTCCTTGAATGTCAGCCACGCCGATTTTTTCATGTTCTTCAAACTGAATTGTTCTTCCGTTACCATGAGCTTGAAGCCAAGAAAAAAGCGGTAGTCTACTTGATTGTCCCCAATCATGCTTACCAACGCTTCGGTCTGTTCATCTATCTTCTGGTAGGCAACTTCTTTCAATCGTCCCGTTACCAGTTTTTTAGACTGCTCCTGCTGACTTCGGATTGAGCTTTCTGTGGCAATCTGCAAAGCGTGTATCTTGCCCTCACGGGACTGTGCGATAAGCTGTCGGAAGCTGTCATGCACAATGAATTTCTGTTCAGCAGATAGAAAACTGTAATTGTATGGTATCAGCTCATAGTAAGCGAATACCTCATTGTCCTTATTCCAGACAAGGTTATTGTCGATATATTTAATCGGGAACATAGCTTACACTCCTTACTGCCGTGATAGTTTCATGTAGTACCTGCTTATCCAGTTTCACGGCTTTTCCTGCATAAGTGGTCTTTGGTCGAAGTCCATAGGTAATGAGGGACTTTAGAAAACTGTACGGCTTCTTGCCGTCAAAGGTCTTTTGCGACATGAACCATGTGAGAGCCACGGGTATACCGAAGTATTTCAGAAATGCTCCCTCAATCATGGATAAGGGCGGTAAGTCCCCAAACAGAATGATGATAAACTCGGTTATCACAAACCATGTAATCTGTGTAAAGGTAACGGGAAAGGGCAGGTTAAAGTCATTGATTGCATACAAGACTTTTTCCACGTTCCAGATACCCGTGTAGCTTTTAATCTTTTTCATGTTTCGTTTCAACTCCTTTCTTCAATTAGAAAAGGACAGCCGTTTTCAGACTGTCCCCAATCAAAAAAGCTGTCAGAAGCAACAATCCTTGTCGCTGATCTTCCAGCTTCTTACCACGGTATCTCACACATACCGTAACTTGTTTCAATAAAAGTTCCCTCAAAGGATAAGTCCCTGCCGTATGCTTCATAATCAATATAATTCTGCAAACTAGGGGGAATATCGCCAAGTGCCTGCAATTCATCAATAAAGTAATAGGCAACGTCGGTCATATCCTCACAGCCAGCGTATAAAATCATATCGTCTTTATGGTCGTACAGTTCTTCCAGACTTCCATAATTTGATACAAATTCGTCCAAGCTGTCCGTGATGAAATCGGGAAGCTCACATATCATTTCATACATTTCATTCAATTCTTGAATGGAAATATACTCGCCAATCTCAATCGGGAAATTTTCAGTATCATGTACGGCGTATTCTTCGTATCGTTCATTTAGTCCGATACGCTCGGCAACATCTTCTTCATCAATCAGAAAAGAGAACCAGTCGCCAACTAGATAGCCCTCATTGTATTTCCCAAGATTAGCAATATACACACGCATATCCTCTACCATAGCAACACCTCATTTCTACGGCAGTTCATAGATACCGTGGTCGGTTTCCACAAATTTCCCGTTATCGTCAAGATACTGTCCGTAGCCCTCAAAATCAAAGTATCGGATAATGGTTTCAGACAACGCATTGTAGGCAGGGCTTTGTTCCAAAACTGTCCTTGCAATGTCGGTCATGTTTTTACATAAAGGGTAATGGATAATCTCGTTTCTCTGTGTGTGCAGTTCTTCTAAACTGGTATAAAAGCACAACAATTCCTCACAATCTTCCTGCATATCAGAGGGCAACTCTGTGAAAAGGGTATACAGATTGTTGAGGTGTCCTGCAATGGTATCTTCCTTTACTTCATCTGCAAAAGGAAGCTCTTTCTCGATAATGCGGTAGTTCTCACTGTCCATAGATACTTGCAAGCGTTCTTCAAAAACATCTGCGTCAATGGGAAGCGTGAACCATGCGGAACGGACTTCTTCAGAAGCAGTCGGCAGGCTTTCGATACAGACACGCATTTCATTCATAGGTTTTCACGTCCTTTCTTTAATGCTTCAGCTATGGTAGTGTAAGGGACACCAAAGACATAGCCTGCAAAATCTTCTAATTGTTTCAGTGGATAGTCGGCAAGGTTTAATTGCTTCATTTTCTGCCACACTATACTCTTATAATGTGGCAAATCTGAAATGTAAGTACAACCAATCCTTGCCTGTATATCCGAAAATATATCTTTCAAGTCATCACTCCAATCTTAAATTTAAGTATAGAAAAAGCAGTCAATCCTAAGACTAACTGCTTTGTGAATGTTTAAAAATTATATAGTTATTCTTGCCAACTCTCTACAACTAAACCGTAATAATAATCGGCTAATAGACTTAAACAATGACGAATTTCTTCAAATACATCTATAAAGTTTTCCAAATCAACGACTACGTTATCATACGTTTTTAAATAAAAGTGATATTCTTTGTGATTATTAACTGGATAACGACTAAAATCAATGTTATGGTAGGCGTCATTTATATCATCATTCATAATTGCTTTAGACATTTCATCAAGATACGCTTCTAGTCTATTAACCATTTTATTAAAGTCTACTTCTTCACGTCCATATCCAAATCCATATTCTTTTATTTTCTGTTTAGTGGTATACCAAATTCCTCGTATATCATGATTAGTTTTAAAAGAAGAATTATAGCCAAGTAAAATGTTTAAACTCCAACAAATTGATTTTTCATATAATTCGATTGCATGATTTACAGAGAACAGCATTGGAAATATTAGTACATCAGCTTTTTTGTCCGAATTATCAGCTAAACAATCTTTTGCTAATAAAATTGCACTTTTAAAATATCCGTCTGCTATTACATTCATGCTTTGAATTGGTTCATGTTGTCTTGTTCTCCAGTTCATATAAGCAGTTTTGTTTATATCTAAGTTATAACTAAATATATCTTTCATTAAATATTCCCCTTTCTTTGTTTGAAATTTTATACATAAATTATAACATTCGTAATAAACTGCTACAATCAAAATCACTATGCTCCGATAATCTTATTGAACAGCTCTAAGAGTACGTCTTTGACACCTCCTGCATTGAATACCAATCCAACAGCAACAAGGGCAACCACCAAGAAGCCGATAAGTTTTGAAAACTCACGCTTGAAACCTAAGTAAATACCAATCGCGACGATTGCCATAAGCACTAAAGACTGTGCATTGCTTAAAAACCATGTATATAAATTTTGTCCGAAATTCATTTATTTTTCCTCGCTTTCTTTTAATTCAATCATTTGTCGGTCAGCTTCCTTTCCGACACTTAAAATACACATCAGAACCACGCCGATACCCATGCCAAGTGATACCAGCAGTAAGTCCTTCATCAATTCCCACATCATAATCAATCACCCCTTTTCTTGTTTTATCAGTTCGTCCACCGAAGCCGTCTGTTGTTTGACTATCTGCCTATGCTTGTCTGTCAGCTTTGCCTGCTGTTCTATGATTTTGAGATAGTCCGTCTGATTGCCTGCGTCTATCTGTTTCAGCATTTTCAAGGTCGGGGCAACCTGCCTTTGTAGCCAGTTCAGCGTCCTTTGCAATGTGTAAGGCTCTGGCTTTGTCGTCAGCTTCACGGGTGGTCGTCCCTCGCCAATGAACCAAGACCAGCGTGCATTTGTTTTCCAGTCGCTTTTTCGCTTGTTTGCTTCCTTATCAGCAAAGCGGATATACTGGTTGATAATAGAAAATGCCGTCAGCTCTGCGTCGTAGTGGGTCAGCAGTTCTCTCACGGCATAGTAGGCACGTTCATTTTTCAAACGTATCTCAAATCGGTTTTTAATGGGGACTTCCTCAATGGGTATTCCCAATTTTGAGGATTGTTCATAATTCTTTTCATAGACACAGAAGTAGACTTCACTGGTAAATGAACCAATGTAAAGTGTATGTCCCATGCCGTCTTTGTTGGCTTCGTTATGCTTTACCAGCTCCCCAGAACCATAATTCTTGAAGCTACGAAATTTAGAAATACATTCCTCATTCTTGCATTTTTCAATCAGTTCTGGAATATCCAACAAGCCCGTTCTGTCATTGATTGCAAGGTCAAGGCGTTTCATTACACCGCCCTCAACCAGTGCGTCCATGAAGAAGTCATACCAGCTTCGCTCTTGTGCCAGCAGGTAGCTCTCAAACTGGCGACAGCCTTTGCCTTTCAGTTCCAGCAGGACACCTTTTTCCTTGTCTTGTGAAGTATAAACGAACACGTCCCCGATATAATAATGTTCGGTGTATTTGTAATGTCCGAAATCTTCGTGAAGCATATAGCTGATGTTCAGCTTTAATATGTCCTTGATAATGTGCTGTATATCCAGTGTGGGAAATCGGATACGCACATAATCAAAGAGCAGGAACATAGGAGCGTCGGGATTGAATTTCTCTACCGCTTCCAGTAGCTTGTGCTTCATATCCTCGGTTAATGCCACCTTATCAGCTTCGATACGGCTTAGATGTTCACGGCTGATACCAGCCATGATTGCAAGCCTTGTCTGCGATACGCCGTAATCACTGCGTTTTGCTTTCAAGGCGTTCAGAAAATCAGTATCATTCAGTTGTTATACCCCCAATCGTGATATTTTTGTGATTTTGTGATATTTTCAAGTGATTATCACAAACGACTGAAAATGGTACAAACCCTTATTCCTAGCGGACTCCCAAAGGTTTTTGAACCAGTTTCCAGCGTAATTGTGCCCCTCTGTTAGATAATGAGGGGCTTATTTATGCTGGCGTGGCTAACGCCACACCAGCAACGGCTAGTCCGTACCGTCTCCTTTCGCTTCGCACGTCGCCGTCCCGTCCTGCCTTGCGTATGCCAGTGAGCCGATTGTCTGTAAGAAGTCATGCCCTTTGGGTACAAGGGGAGTGTAAAATTCACTGATTACACTTGTCCCTACATCACAGTAACCACGCCCTTTGATACGCTTCTGAAAGAATTGTTTCTTTACATCTGAACCAAAGAGCATACCGTACCCAAGTTCACTGATACGACCAAGCCCCACACGGAAGTTGAAGTTATCTCTTATCCCGTCGCTGAAATACTTTGCGTCTGGTCTTTGACAAGCTACAACCAGAAAGTAGCCTGCTTGTCGTCCCAACATCACGATTTTCTTTAGCTGACTAAGTAGGCTCATACTTTCTTTTGTTGCCAGCATTTCAAAAAATGCCACATATTCATCAAAAATAAGAAAGCAGGGCGGTAGTCCCAAGTAGGCGTAGTTTTCGCCCGTCTTGTACTTCGGGTGCTGTTTCATTTCTTCGCTTCGTGCCACCATGCCGTCATAAAAGGCATTGACGCAATCAATCATTTCTTCTTTGGTGTGATATACATTCGGCATAACCGTTCCCAAGTCGGCAAGGTCAGCGTTCTTCGGGTCTAAGATGTAAAGCTCGGCGTTGGTCTGCAATAATGCTTCAATGATTGTCAGCAGAAAATAAGTTTTACCGCCACCCGTTCCACCAGCTATCAGAGCGTGAGGGAGTGCGTCATATTCCCAGACAAGATTTTTCATCAGCCTAAGACAGCCGTTTTCTGCCCTTACTTCATCAATGGTAATGCGGTTTGCTATCATATCATAAAGCAGGGTATATTCGATATAGCCGTCATGCAGGGTCTTGTCGGTCAGCTCACAATACAAGCCACTTTCCAATTTATCCTCTAACCGTAAAAGCTGGTCTTGATATTTTCCCAGCGTAATTTCACAGCGGATATGAAGCAGTCCCTTTTCCATTTGATAATAAATCTTTGGAAACCAGACGATTTTTTCCCTTGATCTGCTTTGCAGGTCAGTAAAAAAACCGCTGTCTTGTACAGTATCTACTTCATACCACTTATTTTCCAGTATCATTCTTGCCAGCTTTTGACGGTGCAGGAGCTTCTTGAAACTGTCGTAACAGAAGCGGTAATACAGAAAAGCGACCAATGCACAAACACCAGTCGCTATCAGTATAGTTATGAAGTTGTAAGGGGAAAGCGTCAAGCCGTTGCCTAATAAGCTAAAATGTTCCCAGTCGGTACGCATGAGCTGTTTTAGGTTCAGTAGCAGGATAACCGCTACGAACAGAAGCAGAAACGTACTCAATGAAAAGCGGTAAACAAGGCTCTTGTCGCTGGCTCTGATACGGTGTCCTTTGTTCAAAATCGTTCGCATGAAATCACTCCTTTCTGGATATGAAAAAAGCAGTCAATCTTCAAGACTAACCGCTAATTACTGTAAAATATGAAGTTGTAGACAAATTGAGATTTACATTTATGAATGTATCTTGTTTTTTATACGCAAACTTGCTTCTACGTGCATAATCCAATGTCTTGAAAATGGCATTTGTATTAGCCCACGAATATCTTTACTACACCAATAATCAATAAGCCAACTTGCATTTTCATCCTTACTTACAACATTCAATAATTTTAACTGTTTTTTCCTTTCTTCTGATATTTTCTTTTTCAATTCATCATAAGATAAACTATTGATTATCTTCTCGGTGCTATCCTTTACCTCAAAAATATATGAATAGAGTTCTTTCAAGTTAAGTTGTTTTGAAAAATCTGAAATCTGCTCTTTTACCAATTCATTTCCAGTTGTAATTATAGGCGAATTGATACGTTCTCGATAATTTCCCGCGAAAAAAACTTGCTCGCTCTCATTTATCAATGTATGGACAACTATATCTTCAATACGAAAAACATGCCAAATTGAATATGCAATCGTTTTACTATGATAACCGTCTGCGTTTATAAACGGAATTGCGTCAAAATCTTTTCTGCTTAATTCTTCATTAAATGATGTTAAGATTTCCATTAACTGATTTCGCAAGTCAAATAGTGTAGCAATGCCTGCCTTATAGGTATCTTTCTTTTTGATTTGTCCTTGCATTGTTTTATTCAGTTCTGACCATACCTTATTCATAATCAATTAGCCCTCTAACTTCAAATTTGTCGATTTCTTCATATTCACATTATATCAAACTTCACATATTCACTACAATGAAAATTTAGTCTAGTACCTTATTTTTTCGGCTGTCCCTGCGGATTGTTGTTCTGTGAATTTCCTGCTGTCTGGTTGCCTTTGTTCTTCAAGATAATATCGTCAGCCTTGATATACCAGTCCACGTCAGCCCCTCTAAAGTTGGCGTTTGCTACCGTATCGGCTATCGGATTGATAAGCTCCACCTCGGCATTGTATGGATATTCCTTGACCGCTACATCAGCAGGAATAGATACTTGTATCATACGTTCCTGCACACTGCATTTGAGGTCATAGGTTCTGCGTTTGATTTCTTCGCTTGTTGAGCCGTCCTCATTTTCCATACGCACCTCATGTCTAAGGGCAGAGAACTTCAACACACCGAAAGTTTTTTCTTTGTCTAATACAATTCCATTTGCTAATCTCATAATTTTATACCCCCTTATTTACTTTCCACTGGCAACATATCATCAGCCAGCAAGATATAGTTTGTAAAGCCACGCCCACGGATATTGTAGCCCTCTGCGGTAATGCGTGGGTTAATCAGTTTGACTTTCTGCTCTGGCTTAAAATGCTTTTCGCCTGCTTTGGCAGGAATGGTTACGATAATATCATCAGCTCGCTGTACGTCTGAATACAAGTTATAGCTTCTTGATACGGGTGTATAGCGTCCGTTAATGCGTTGTTGTTCCACCTTGCTTTCGCCTGCAAATTCCAAATTGCCGAATGTCTTTTCCATGTTCGGCACAACATATTTTAATTCCATAGTGTTTTACCTCGTTTCTTTCTTTAAATTTATTTTGATAGGTTCTTATTCTGGCGGTATAGGTAATACCAGCAAGCTCCCAGATAGTAAAGGGGAAAATGTATGCTTACGCACCCTTGACTATCCGTGTTCTTGCAGGTCGTAGGCAGACAAGCCAGAATAAGCGGAAGTCTGCCGACACGGTAACGGCGGAGAGCGTGATTTTTCTTTCCTCATACAGTTACCGTCCTATGATTTTTTCATACGACGGCGTTTGTAGAAGTATGTACCTGCAAGACCGCCAGCAGAAGCAACTAACATCACGATAAATGACATAAGGTTTGTGCTGTCGCCCGTTTTTGGACTGTCCGTTCTGGTTGGCGTATCGGGTGTCGTTGGCGTTTCTGGCTTCTCTGGTTCTTCGGGAACTTCTGGTACTTCTTTGATTGTTACCGTCTGTCCCTCGTCCTCAATGTCCTTATGCTCCGTAACCTTTTTCGGTTCGTCTGGATTGCTTAAATCATACAATTCTTCAAAGGTTACAAGCTGTTGACCGCCAAGCTCGGAAGCGTCAAAGGTAAAGGCAATCTGTACTTCCATATTTTCACTGTCAGCGGTAAATGTATAGTCATTTTCTACACGTTTGCCGTCAATGATAAGCTCTGCATTTTCTTCTTGTAACATCTGCCAGCCCACAAGCTGATACTTTGTGCCGACTTCCAAGCCCTCTAAAGTAACGGTATCAATAATCGTTACGTCTTTTCCTGCTTCGATTTCTTTCTTGCCGTCCTCAAAGGTAGCTGTGGTATGTATCTTGATGATACGTTCTGTAATCAATACCGTTTGCCCGTCGTCCTCAATGTCCTTGTGTTCTGCTACTTTGACGGGTTCTTTGGGATTGCTTAAATCGTACAATTCTTCAAAGGTTACAAGGTTCTTGCCACCTAGAGTAGAAGCATTGAATGTATAGGCAATCTCAACTTTCATTTCTTCATCATCAGCAACAAAGGTATAGTCGTTCTCTACACGCTTGCCGTCAAAGATAAGTTCGGCGTTTTCGTCCTTAACCATTTGCCAGCCTTTCAACTGATACTTTGTACCTTTCACAAGCCCGTCTAATTTGACGGTATCAATGATTGTTACCTCTTTGCCTGCAATGATTGACTTTTCGCCGTCTTTACTGGTCGCTGTGGTATGGATTGAGATTTCTTTTTCGTATTCGTCGGTCAATGTGCCTAAATCAACGGTTACTTTGTTTCTGGAAATCACAATCTCAAAAGGTGGGATAAGTGTAAAGCCCTTGTTGCTGTCAGAGCGTAATTCTTCAATGATGTAAGTGTCATATAATAACGCACCTTTGCTGTCGCCTGGTTCAGAAGTACCAAACCATACGCCGTCCTCACTGGTCGTGCCCTCGTTGGTGTTGTGCTTGTGGGAAGCCCAGTCAGAAGATGTGGAGAACTGCCCGTTGTCGTCCGTTACAACAATGTGGCTTTCGCCTGTCGTCTTGCTTGTGATCCTGAACGGAACATCAGCAAGACGCTTGTGTGTACCTGCTCCAATCTTCACTCCCTTTAAGTCGCCACGCTTAATTTGATTGTAAATGGAATGGGTTTCGTCGGTTAAATCCACGATTTTTCCATTCTCTGTGATTGAAAACTCAATCGCTTTTGCACCGTCGGTTAGGTAGCCCTCTGGTGCTTCGCTTTCTTCGATACGGTATTTCCCATGTGGTAACAAGTCAGCAGAAGTAGAAGCCACACCCTCAATGTCAGTATGAATGGTCTTTACGACTTCATTTTTCTTGTATAATTTTCCCTCAACCAATACGGCATTGTCATTTAGGGAAATAATTTCAAAGGCAGTATCTTTCAAAGTAGCTCCGCCTTGTGCTTTGGTATCTTTGGTTTCTAAATCACGTTTTTGGATTTTGACACCGCCACGGATAACCTTGTCGGATACATGGAACTGATTGCTTCCAGTCAGTACGGCAAGGTCGCCGTCCTCGGTAATTTGTGTCAAATACATTCCTTTGATTTGTTCCTCACTGCCGTTTGCCTGCATATATGCACCGTCTAATAAATATCCGTCTGGTGCTTTGACTTCCTCTACGGTCAATGTTCCAAGTGGAAGTACAGCTTTCCCGTCCTGCATATAGAAGCTGTCGCCAGAGACTTTGTAAGCGTCAGCTAAACGGGTAACGTAGTGGATTGTCCCGTCGCTGTCTTTTTCAGCGATTGTTTTTGTCGCCCATGTACGAGTTGGTTCAGCAGGAAGATTATCTTTGTTGTAGTAGCCAGCGTAATACTTCCATGTGAACTCTGCCCCCTCTAAAGTAGCGTCACCCTGCGGATTGCTTTTCTGCGTTTCCATATCAATCTTGAAAAGCTCAATCAAGGTATCGGTAACTTTTGGCGTATCAGCGACTTTCAAAGTGGCTGTTTTTCCTGCTTCTACTTGTAAACTATAAACATTAGTATCTACCTTGTAGCCAGTTGGTGCAGATAATTCCTTGATATAGACTGTGCCAGCTTTGACTTCTACGGTTTCGGTATTGCCGTTACTATCTGTCGTAAGGGTGGCAAGCTGGTTGGTGCAGTCCTTATCAGAAAAGACACCATACGTCGCACCAGCAATACTGTAATTTCCGTTACCGTCTGTAATGCTGGTGTTGGTGGAACTCTTTTTCAAAGTGGCGTTTCCTACATTAAGGTTCGCCCAGAATTGCCCCAATTCCTGCCCCTCGCCAGAGTAGATATAACCGCCACATTCATAGCGTCCTTTATTCTCTTTGACAAAGGCTTTTGCTCCTGCGAACACTTCGTCCTGCGTTACCTTTGGGATTTCATCATAGGAAGCTCGCACGTTATCGCATTGCCAGCCAAGATGTACGCTTAATCTTTGCCAGACAACCAACTGTCTTAATAGGTATGCGTGATTACTGCTTAAACCGCCGTGGCTGGCTGTGTATTGTTTAACATATTCAATAGATAAGGCAACATCGGCTATCTGGTCGGCACTCATGCGTGTGCTTGCGTCAGCCCTTGTCTTATATCCGTTTCTAAAATCAGTGTTAATGTCAATACAGTAAGCGTCCTCGCCGTCAACGGTCAAATATCCCTCGTTAAAGGTCGAAGCTATAGAACCGTCGTTCATTACCTGTTCAACGATACCGACACGCTCATTCGATTGTGTCCAGTATTGCTTGCTTTCTGCATGAACAATGGTACTCGGCAAGGCAGTAACGATAGTAGCAAAGGCTAGGAAGCCCGTACATAATCGCTTTAATATCTTTTTCATAATTCTTTATGCTCCTTTCATTTTGGGTAATAAAATAGGACGCTCATAATTGAACGTCCTTACTATACGAGTATCTTGATTTCTTGTGATAAATGATGTACATTAAAATTGCTTAGAAATGCAAATAATCAATGGCGGTTGCTAACATGGTGCTAACACTCTTTAGTATATGCCAGTATGTTTGAGAGTATTTTTTACAAAACACAACAACCACTTATTGATGAATTTGCTCTATTAGACGCTCCTCTAAGAGGTTTCGGACTACCAACTACCAAATGCCATTAGGAACTCCTAAGGTTTAGGTGCAGGTTCGATTCCTGCAGGGGACGCCAATTATAATTTATAAAAATATATTATTGAAATCAGGTGGATTATAGACCTTTTAAATCCACCTTTTTTATATGAATATTTAACTTTTTATAATCTAACAGAACACATACTTACTATTTCTTTCAAAGATACCTATACAAAAATAGGATTTTCATAAGCACTTTTGACATAACATATTACTCTAGTTCAAAAGCATCAGTATAGAAACTATAATAAACATCATGCTTTGAAATGAGTTCATCATGACTCCCCCATTCAATAATTTTCCCAAAATTCAAAACAATAATAGTTTCAGAATTACAAACCGTTGATGATCAATGAGCAATTACATAGGTTGTTCTACCTCTCATTAAATTATCCATTCCTTGCTGAACAAGCACTTCTGTCCTAATATCAATCGAAGAAGTTGCTTCATCTAAGATCATAACTGGTAAATTTGCAACAGCCGCACAAGCGATAGAAAGCAATTGCCTTTGTCTTCGAGATAAACTTGCCCCATTTTGCATCTCATAGATAGGTTCCCTTCCATTTTTTAAAGAACTTTCTTCATCTGAAACTTCAATGATTCGTTCACATGATGCTCTTGCCATATTGATCATTACCAATACTTGTAATAACATCATCAGACAATTCAAAATATTCATTGCATAGGCAATCATACTTGATAAGTCCCCTGTGGTCATCGTTGATGCATTTATAAGAATAATAATTTTTGCTCCAAACCAGCAAAGAAACAACAAACAGCCATAAACTTCAAACTGCATTATAGGCATATAAATGATTTAACTACCCGAATTCCTGCCAAATTTTCCTGTACTACACTATTCAATTCATCATAGATATGAAATACCTTTTCAAAATATGGATGTGAACGACTAACAATAAAATAAAGACCTGCCTCTAAAACTGGAACTGCAATTAAAAATATTAATGATAAATCCCTATTTATCATTAATGAAACAGCTAGTGAAAATGCCAGCATGATGGTGCTCGCACTGCCACACGAATAGTCATCATATGTGCATTTTGAACGTTAGTTACATCAGTCGCTAATCTTGTTACCAAACTTGAAGTAGAAAACTTATCAATATTTGCAAAAGAATATTCATGAATTTTATAATACATATTCTGTCTTAGATTTTGAGCAAATCCAGCTGAAGCTATCGCACAAAAACTTCCTGATAACATGCCACAAATAACTCCTAAAGTAACACAAAAGATTAAGACTACACCCCATTTGCCAAAAATACTATATTTACAAGTCAGGAAGAATATTTCATGAATACTCAACAATTAGAATGTTTTGTGCGAATAGCAGATAAATTGAATTTTACAAAGGTTGCTGAAGAATTATATATTACTGCTCCAGCAGTTGCCCATCATATCATAAATTTAGAAGAATTAAATACGTCATTATTTATCAGAACTTCCAAAATGGTAAAATCAACTGAGCCAGGCTCATTATTCTATAGTGAAGCAAAAGATATTCTCCAAAAAATATATATGGTTGAGAAAAAAGTTAAAAAACTAGCCAGTCAAAAACTTTCGATATTACGAATTGGCTGTTCTAGTCAAGTAGAACTTGAGATATTAGAAATACCATTAATAAAATTAAGAGAAGAATTTCCAACTGTTTATCCCCAGATTATTATTCAGGATTATTTTATTCTAAAATCTCTATTTGATAATAAACAATTAGACATTTTAATCAGTACAAAAGAGATGATTGCTGAGGCTCACGATTATATATTTAAAAAAATAAAAAACATTTCCAGTTATGCAATCATAGCTGAAAATTCCCCGTTTGCTAAAGAAAAAGAAATATGTTTTATAGATTTATATGATACACCACTTACTACTTTGCATCCCCGCTTTATCCCATTTTAATACTGAGATAAATTACAAGAATTTATTGCTCTCCATGAAAAAATCATTTTCATCTTTTATGTAAAAATGACCAGGCTGCTATTCTTTTCGCTAAATGTAATTACGGTGTAGCTATTTTACCAGAAATATATATTCCAACACATATTAAAAGAATTGTCGCTTTACCATTTATGGATGATCAAATGACAATAGAATATGGAATAACTTATCACAAAAATCTAAAAGAAAAATATATTAAGGAATTTACAAACTATTTTATAACTAATAAATAATAAAAGAAGATTTAATTTCATTGATATAATCAATTATTTTAAATCTTCCCTTTAATTAAAAATATTTTATAACTTATCTTGATTATTTGTCATTTAATTACATGATAGATAAGCTTAACATCATTATACAATAGATGCCCTATATATTTGAAGAATCACATTCTCCAAACAAGTATCGAACTCAACACTAGTCTGATTTATTGATAAATCAGATAATAATACTCTAGAAAAACTCGCAATAAGCCCGTGATTTTCCCTTAATAACCCATTTGCCTGCTCTCTATCATAACCGCCAGATAGAGCAACAACCCTAACTACATGGGAATCTTTCATAAGTTCCGCGTAAAAATCAGGTATGGTTGGAATGGACAGTTTAAATATAAATTTAACATCATTGTCTAATAAAGTTAGATGCTCATTAATTTCTTTCAATAACAATTCTTCAGCCTCTTTTTTTGAGGTACTTAAAATAGATACCTCTGGCTCTAAAATAGGTACAAGCCCAGTTTTAGCAATTTGTAATCCTAATTCAAACTGCTGATCAACAATTTTCTTGATACCTGCTGGATCGGCTTCCAAAATTACACTACGCATTTTTGTACCAAAGATATATTTATCTCTTGCCTTGTTTAATATTGCTTCCAGTTCAGGAATTGGCTTCATTAACTGAACACCATCTTTTTCTACTTCTAATCCTTTGTCAATTTTCAAAAATGGCACGATTTCCTTCTTTAACCATAAATATTCAGCAGTATCTACACCCTCAATTTGAGAATCCATTGTCTTTTCAAACAAAATAGCACCTAATATATGCTTAGAGGTAAAAGCCTTACTAGTAATAATACGACTACGCATTTGATGAATTAAATCAAACATTTCTTTATCATTACTATACGCTGATTCATCAATACCATATGATTTTAATGCCTTTGGTGTACTTCCACCACTTTGATCTAACGCTGCGATAAAACCTTTTCCATATTGCATACGCTCTAATTGTTTTGTGTTCATTTAAGAGCACCTCCTTTTCCTGCCCTTATTATACCCCTTGTCCATCAAGTATTCGAATAATACGTTCTATTTTGTTAGATAAGAATAACTATTTTTACAAATAAGAAGCGCTTTTAAAAATATGATAGATTATTTTAAAATATGCTATAATTAAATAAGATAATCTTTATACATAAGGAGATAATTAATATGTCTATCACAGTAAACATTTATTACACTGGAATAAACGGAAATGCTAGAAAATTTGCAGAAGAAATGGTGACCAGCGGTATTGTTGATGCTATTAAAGCAGAAAAAGGAAATGAAAGATATGAGTATTTCTTTTCCATGAATGATCCAGAAACCATACTTTTAATTGATAGTTGGAAAGATCAAAAATCAATTGATGCTCATCATGCTACTATAATGATGGAGCAAATTACAGAATTAAGAAATAAATATGATCTTCATATGAAGGTAGAACGCTATACTTCTAATGAAGAAAACATAACTTCTGCTGACAAAAAATTTATTCGATTGTAATCTAAATTAATAAAACCCATTATAAAGTCAATATTATAATGGGTTTTATACTATTCATATCAAAACATATTTCTGGTAATTGAAATATTTATTCCTTATTTACCATTTTAGTTATAATTTATCCTGTCACAATTATCGTTCTTTATTACCAAGTAAATATAGCTTTTAATTATAAATATATAATTCTAATAAAAAAACATTGCCTATTTAACATTACCGCTGTTAATTCCTTCTTCATAAGGATCCAAAGGTAACCATTCTAATACATCTTGAATATATTTATTCCAAAAATCCCAATTATGACTTCCTACATCCTCTTTATAAACTAAATCAAAACCAGCATTTTCTAAATAGCCTTTAAATTTTCGATTTACTCCAATTAGTTCATCATCACATCCACAAGCCATATATATCTTAGGAAAAACAATAGTATTGTCTTCTTTTTTTGCCTGAATTAAATTTTCCAAACAAACTTTTGGATTCTTATCACTCAGATATGCTTCATCAATATCACCAAAACAACTATCTTCACCCATTACACATCTTGATTCATCGTGAACTGGTAATTCGAAAATATTTAGAGCACTTGATAAAGCTGCAATATATCCAAAATTTTGATAATATTTCAACCCATTTCTTAGAGCACCAAATCCACCCATTGAAAGTCCGGCAATAAAAGTATCATCCCGACGATTAGATAAATGAAACATCCTTCTAGTAACTTCAATAAGTTCAGTTCCAATAAATATACCGAAGTCATTGTTCTTTACTTCTTGATCCACATAAAAAGAATTATCACCAGATGGCATGACTACAACTAAGTTCTTTGCTTCTGCCCATTCTTGTATTCTTGTTCGTGTTACCCAGTCAGTATAATTTCCTAATAAACCATGTAATAAATATAAAGTTTTATATTCTTTAACTGGTTGACAATTTCCTTTAAAAAGAAATTTATCAACCGGTAATATTACATTCATTGAAACTGTTCTTTTTAAACTTTGAGAAATAAAATTTACTTGTACTAATGCCATAATAAAACACCCCTTTACTCTTTTTAAATCTCATCAATTGACATATCTGTTTTATAATTATTTAAAACGTAATCATAAATATAAGCAATTTCACTAATTGGTATTGTTATATTATACTGATTAGCAATCGCTTTAAAGCTAATTCTAACTCCATTGATAAATTCTTGATTATTTTTTTCAAAATCAACAATATTAATATGTGAAACTATCTCTTCTTTTTTTATTAGACGTTCAATCAAACAACAAAGATGAATATTCAAACCAATAATAGTTTTTGCTAAAAAAGTAAAAACTTCCAATTATATAAAATGGATCTTTTCATAATTTTCAGATATTATATAGAATAAAAAAGCACTAGACTAATAGCCTAGTGCCTCATCATCTAACTCAGTTTTATTTACAAGATATTTGCTAGAAAGAGACTTATAATTAACCACTACCATAAGTGGATTCATTTCATCAGTTTCTACAAAATCTTTATCATATTTATAGAAATACAATCTTAACATCATCATCGCTAAGATGTGATATTGTTTTTCTTCATTAGTTAGTTCCTCATAATTTTCAAAGTAAATATCTTCAATAGGTACTAAGTACTCAAATTTGTACAATTTACTTTGTTCTAGATAATTATCAATGATTTCATCATCGTTATCTACGTAATTAAAAAGATGTCCAAAGAACTCTGGACCATACTTAACTCTTTCTAATATCTCATTATTCATTAATTGATCATCAAAAGCATAACCTTTAAATGAATAATCATATGAGAATCTATTTTTTAGATAGGGTTTATATTTGCCTTCATCAGGAATATCAACCTTGTTACCATTAACATACATTTCTATTTCTTTATCAAATTTAAATGTTAATCCATATTCCTTTAAATAGTTCGAAAAACTATTTTCTTCTGTTAATAATTCCAACAAACTTAATCCATCATTATCAGCATCTTTTAGTCTTCTAGATATACTATAGAATGGTACTTTATCAATATGTCCTTTAAAGTTTCTCTTCACAATATTAAAGTAACATTCATATAAATCATCAATATATAGTATTTGATGATCTTGTTGGAACATATAGTAACCTGAATCTATAATATCTAAAATTACTTGTTCATTTAATTCTAATTCATTACATAATGAATCTAAGATATCCTGATATGATGTAGTATTTAATTGCATTGTTTCACCTCCATTATGATTTTTTGTCATTTTTACAAAATTAAAGACTATATTATTTTTGAATATAATCCTTTTTTTACTAATAAATGTATATTATTTTTAACAACTTCTTTATCTTCTTTATCTGTTACACCAAACCATTCATCATTTGATTTTAAGACCTCTACTTTGATTTTCTTTTTGATTCTTTGTCCTATGATTTCATCAAAATCTTTTTCTAAATCATTTCTAAGAACAAATACAACCTTATTAAACCCTGCTTTACATCATAGATTGAATAATCCATAATGATTTCATTATTAGGACTCATTGGTTCTAATTGTTTAATTCCTCCACCAAAACGGCTTCCTATTCCTGCAGCCATGACGACTAATGTAATATCGTTCATAAATTTTCTCTTAATACATACAATTATATTCTAATTATTCTATATTTCATTTAAACCAATTTTTACTTTTTCACCATTTAATCTTACAATTATTGGAGGATTCCCAACAACAATTGCATTAGATGGCACATCACGTGAAATAACAGAGTTAGCTCCTATCTCGACATTATCACCAATATTGACCCCTCAAACAACTACTGCCCCAGAATAAATAGTTACATTTTCACCACATGTTGGAAAACAAATCAATCCGCTATTATCAATCTTATTTGTATGGTTTTTATTTCTCTCACATGTAACGTTTTGATATACAGTTAAGTTATCACTTGATTTATTTAAAATAATAACACTAGACTGTCCATGATTAATTCTCAATCCTTTTCCTATGTTACCTGCCAATTCTAAATTGGATTTTTTTGGAAAAAATATATCAAATATTTTTTATATAAAGACACTATATTTTCTTATTCTATACGAAACTATAGCTCTAAAAGTTTTATTGTATAAAATGTGATAATAAAAATTAAAAATTGCATTTTTGTAATAGTTTTTATCTAATCTATACATATCACTTTTGATAACAACTCGGAAATTCCTATTTGTGCAACATATTATGGTTGGAATAAAAAGTAATCTCCAAATGTTCAAAAACAATATGATTTAGTATATCAAAATTTTCATTTTAGTTACTTTCCTTTACTATTAATTTTTCCAATTGTAAAACCTTATCCTCAATTCTAAGATTATCTAATGCATATTGACTGGCTAGTTTTCCTAATACATTACGTAATCTATCATTATTACAAATCAAACTTATATAATAATTTATATCTTCTTTATTGACTGCAGTTACCCCTCCAAACAAGAATCTTGTAATTCCAACGTTTGTTGTTATAAAAGGTACACCACAAGCCATTGATTCAGTTAGAGAAATAGGATAAGCTTCCCTCTTACTTGTCATAATGTATAAATAAGCATTCGAAACATATGAAGATATTAATTCTCGCTTAATACCATATAACATTAAAACTCTTTTTTCATTATCATTTAATTGATATTTAATTCTTTGTTTTTTTATGTAATCCTCTAAAAATTCATAATAGGCATTTTTTTTTGAACCTATTAATACTAAACCAAATGATTTGTCAATTTTTGATTTAAAAAATTGTTCAATTGCCAACTTTTGATTTTTTCCATCATCATAATTTGACACGTTAATTATGTATCTATCAAATGGTTTTTTAAATTCAGTTATTATTTTCTTTTCAAAAAACTCATCATCAGCTGCATTTTCTATTACTACGGAATCAATATTATAATGCTTTTTAAAATAATTATAACCGTAGCACTTTTCATGAAGTTCCGTAACATAATCATATTCTTTAAAATATCTACCATTATGTTTATAATAAAAGAACCATCTTATTTCTTTCCAAAACTTATTAATAGTACTTGTTAAACTACTAAAATTAGATTTTGAAAATCTAAAGTCAAAAATATCATGTTTATATAATATTTTTTTACATTTATAAGTAGATAAATCTTTAAGCAATAAATCTGTGAAAACATTTTGAGTACATACATTTATTAGTACATCTGACTCATCACAATAAGAATTCATCATTTCCCTATATTCTTTTTTATTTCCAAAATTGAAACCAAATCTTGTATAAAGATTAATTCGTTCAATATTTACTCCGTTATATATCTCTTTATCTTCAGCATTTAATCGATAATTTGAAGTAATTATTGTAACATCATGACCGAGTTTAACCAATCCTTCCGCTAAATATTTGGTAACATTTTGCACACCATCCTTTCTAGGATAGTATGTTAAAACAGTAAAAATTATCTTCATTTACATAACTCCTTTTTTAATCTAAAATAATATAATAATAAATCTAATATAACCAACAACAAAAAAGAAATAAATCTAAATCCTTTTTATTCTGTTCAGTATCATTTTTATAATTGATGATTTAAAAATACATAATAAAATAATATATACAAAAATATATAATCCACCATCTAATATAAAACATAGGAATTTATTACTATAATTTGGAATAATTAATAATATACTTGTTGCAAGAATACTAGCTCCTATAATTTTTAAAATTTCTGGGATACTACTCTTTAATTCAAATTTAGGTAATACCCTATATATCGATTTAAACAATAGTATATTTGATATTAACATAGCTATGCTTGTAGAAAGCGATATACCCAATAGCCCAAAATATTTAGATAAAGTCAAACTAAGTACAATATTAATTGCAATAGATATCATGCCATTTACCATAGGTGATTTTGTATCTTGAAAAGCATATAAAACTTTTATTAAAACAGATCTAAATGATTGGAAAATAAAACCAAAAGCATACCCTAACAATACATAGTTTATTTTAGTGATATCATTTGGTGTTATACCTCCCCTTCCATAAAATATGCTAACTATTATATTTCCATCAACAATAGTAATAATCGTTATAGGAAGTAGTATAAAAGTCAACCCAATCAAGGAATACTTTAGACATTGTCTTAAATTATCATAATCCTTTTTTGCAACCCAACTTGCAAAATTAGAAAACAAAACAAGAGATACAGACTGTACAATAACCCCAATAACCATGTCATTAATAGTCCCACCATAAGTCAAAAATGATGTATGACCTCCTCCAAATCCACTTGATATTTGTTTATCCACAATATCATTAATTTCATAAGAGGCATTCCCTAAAATTAAAGGAATAGATAAATAAAATAATTGTTTAATTTCAGCTTTATTATATAGTTTAATAAATATAAAACGAATATATTTTCTTGCAAAATATGTAATTAAAACAGCTTGGGCAATACCAGATAGCAAAAAAGCATAAACAAGTGAAACTATTCCAAAATCTTTATATAAAAAAATAACAGCTATGATTAGAAAGATATTTTGAAAAAAGCCTAGCAATCGACCAGGTACAAAAATTTTATTACTTTCTAGAACAACATTTAATATTAAATAATAACACCAGGGTACAAATGCAAAAGACATAATACGAACATAATAAATTAATGTATTTAATTGTTCATTAGTATATGATGGTGCTAAAAATTTAGAAATATATGGTGCAAAAACAAAGAATATTAAACTAACAACAATAGATATAGGAATGAATACTCTTAAAACAGAATTAATTAATTCGTTTGCTTTTTCTTTTCCTTCTTGAATTTCTTTTTTTGAATACATAGATAACAACGAAACCGAAATTGCAGAGAACATTGCAAATGCTAATTGAAATAATACTCCTGTAGATATATAAAATGAATCCGTCATATATGAAGCACCACAATTTGCTGCAATTATAGTTTGTTTTAGTAGTCCTATAAATTTTATTAGTACTGTAATTATGGAAACACTTATCGATGATAGAATTATACTTTTTTTCATGCTATAACATCCTTCTTTCAATATACCAATTAAATAAAAAAGTAATATAATAATGGTTATAATAAAATAAATTAAAATTAATCATGCAAATACATTCCCTTCTTTTTTAAATCTATGCTTGTCGTTGTTTGAATCCTTAATGGTATCAATACAAAAGCTAATAAATACCAAAACATATCAGCAGATAAACAACTTAAAGAAAACAACATAGCTAGATAAACAAAAAAAGGTAAAAGATATCTTAAATAATTTCTTTTAATCTTTATATATTTTCTTATGCAGAATATCACAGTAAAAAAGAATATAATAGAGCCAAACACACCCCAACTTAAAACAATATCGAGATATGTATTATGTGCAACAAAAGTCATGCCATATCTAGTATAAAAATCCAAATAATTGATTCCTCTTCCAAAAAACAACGATTCTAAATTAGAATATAGATATTTTAAATAATCACTTTGTATATTACTTCTTCCTGATGTAAAATTTGCAATTGAATTTACACTATATGATTCTGAGAATCTTTCTAAAAATTTTGAAATTAAATAGTTGATTTCAGAACCAAATATAAAATATATTATTAAAATAAATGGTAACAATCTCAAGATAATAACACCAATTTTCCTCAATTTACCTTTCATAAGCAAATTACTAAGATAAAGAAGTATACTTGCACAAATACAAAAAATGCACATTTTACTCATTGTAAATAATCCAATTATGATACATAAAAATAGTATTATTAAATATTTATAATTTAGTTTATTATCATACAAATATAAAAGAACTCCACACATTCCTAAAACTAGGTATGAACTTAAATAGTTAGGATCATTTCCATAAGCACTTAGTCTATATCTAGAAGTGAACATCATTGTTAACATGCTAGAGTTAGCAATAAAAAAGCATAGTACTGAATTAAATACTCCAAAAATTAATGCGTATGAATACTCTTTATAAACTTCCAAGTCGCATTTTTCCATAAAAATAATAATCATTGCAAAAAAATCAAATGCTATATTTATTGCATTAAAAATTTCATTATTAATAGATGCATGATTCTCAAACACATGAACAAATTCTAAAGCAAACATAATTAACGCTGAACAGAATGCTACTCTGTTAATTTTATTAAACCATTGTGTTTTAGTAATAATTATAGTTAAAGATATAATAAAAAATAATATGTTAATCCAACTTTTAAATCCTGAACAGTCCAAAATTCTAATATTTGGCAATAGAAAAAACAATAATTTTATATTATTTGTGTTATCATTTTTTAATATCAAGAAAATAGAAAATATTACTGATATTATTGAAAACATTGAATTAATTAAATTTGAAAATACAAATAGTATAAACAAAAACAAATATTGAAAATACATATTTTTAGTTAAATTACTTAATTTCATTTCCCCTCCAGTCCTCAACACTTAATTGTTGTGTTGAACAAAAAATCTATTTAGATATAAAAATATAAAACATTATATTAATACAACAATTAATAATTATAAAGTAAAATTTTTTATAGATATCATGTCTATTTTCTCTTTTTAATTTTTTTAATCTCTTTATTTCTCTTAACTCGTATAAGAATACTTTTAATTTTAAATTTATATCTATTAAAAAAGGCCCTACTATTAAAGCTATTATTACTTAATATTTTAATTGGCTCTTCTCTAAAATCAGTTATTGTATCATTAGTAAATAAGACATTATTATATTGATTTATATTTACATCAAATTTTCTTTTTTGAAAATGTATGTATGAATACTCTTTCTTTTCAATACATTTTTTCTTTTTTTCATAACTATAAACACTCCCGTTTTCAAAAGTAAAAAATCTAGTACCAAACAAAGGAGTAAATTTATTATTTTCATAATGAGCTAATACCATTCCTTGTCTAGAAGGACTAATATCCGCTGTTGTTAACTCATATGGATAAATACTTAGATTATTTTGTTTAAAAACTTCATTAATTCCATAATTACCTATTTCATCAAAACCGAAATGCACAGAACTAGAGAATATATCCTCATAATTTATAATTGAATCAGATTTCAAACTGAATGCTTTTAAAATCTTAAAATCATTTCTATAAAGACACAAATGACCTAAATGTGAAATTTTATCATATGTTTCACTTGGCATAAATTTTAAAATGTTTCCAAATATCATATCCAAATCACAATGACCCCAATATTCATAATTCTCTATGTATTCTCTAAAAACATATCCATAAACAGGTTTAAAATCACATAACTTATATGGTGATTCAATGTGTAATGTTATGTCTAATTCTTTTTCAAGTTTCACTATAAAATCATTAAATTTCATTTTCTTTATAGTAACATTTTTTGGCAAATCCCATAAACGTTCATCATCAGTAAACACCATAAAATCTATAGAACTATTGAATTCACACGATTTCAACCATAAATCAAAATATTCAGGTAATTTTCCAAAATATGGTGAAAATATTATTGCACTTTTTTTCATTCTACGTCTCCTTTCAAAAATCAAATAAATTAAATTATTTTAAAATATCAAAGCTATGAAAAAATATTAACTAGATATTATTTTTTATCAAAAGATCAATTAGTTCATAATTCTCATTTATTTTACGTGCAAATAATTTAGAACTGTTTTTAATTAAAGAATAATCATCCAATGATAAATCTTTTGGACTATTTTGGTTTTGTGACCAATCAATATAGTGTAAATAGTCTTTTTGTGTATTCGAATAAGGAGAATTCATAAGTAGTGTTTGAAAAAAACTCTCATCCGGGCAGTTAGTATTCATATAATACTTTTTATATTCAGGATGTGCTTTCAAATAGGATATTGTCCAATTAATAAAGTCGTTATTCAAACACCACCATTGAGATCCAAAATAAAAATCAATGTTATTTAAATAATTCTTTCTTTTAAATAATTTGAAAGTTTTATTATATCCTCCGGAAATTTCAACCCATATCCTTCTAATTATTCTACTGATCCCATATCTTCTTAAAATTACATTATTATAAAAAATATCGCACCTTTTATCATAATTATTGTATATTCTATCAGCATAGTTTTTTGAATTTACTAGATTGATAAAATTGAATTTTTCATTTTTTTTAAGATAATCTAAGATAAAGGAATTAGATTTGATTGGAAAGTCTTGACCGCTAATCAAAAAATAAAAATCATAATCATCATAATTTTTTGCATACTCTATAAGATTAAGTGTTGCTTCAACTTGAGAATATTGAGCCCACTGAACATCAACACGTTTAGATTTAGGTAATACTTTTACAAATTCATTATTGAATTTCTTCTCATCAATATTAGATTTTTTATCAATATGAATAAATGTGGTTATATTTTCATTATTTACTTGATCTAAAAACTTTACAATCTGATCTGGTGATTTATGACATAACATTAATATTGCTAATTTCATTTGTTTCCTCCTTTACACAAATAGTTTAATTAATGTTTACGAATACGCACGTATAATGCATAAGCTTTTTTATCAAAAAAACTAATAATATTACATTTTAATTTTTTCAAAGATGAATGTTGAACATTTCCATCTTTTAATTTTTGTGATAAGAAAGTCTTTACATTCTCATTAAACCAATGAGCATCTTCTCTATCTCGTAATTCTACGTAAGAGGGTGTTTTCATTTCAGGTATAGAACCTAAAGATAAAAAATGACTTGAATTCATACAAAATAATGAACCACAGTGATTACCTACCGCTAAATCCATAATGGGTTTATCTGTATTTTCAAAAATATTTTGATGTATACATGAGCAATAGCATCTTTTTAATATTCCAGTTTTTAAATTTAAAGTGTATGTCCATGAACCAGCATAGCAATATCCATTTTGTTTTTTATTAAAATTTTCCATTGTAAAATCAAATAATTTTGAATTAAACTCATTGGCATAGGATACATACTCATTTCTACTAAGTTCTGTCATTAATTCTATTTTTTTTGTTAATCCAATTTCTTTTCTAGTAGCAGCAATTTGTGGCAAAGCTCCAATATTGTTTAAACACATCTCTTTTATTTCTTTTAAATATGGAATATATTCATCATAAAGGTTTAATTGAACAATAAAAGAACAGCCTAATTCTTTCACAAAATGAACATTTTTCCAAAAGGTATCTATTATATTTAAACGCTTCAATTCTAAATAATGAAACGAAAAAGATATATGTAATCTATCAATCCACTCATTCGGGATATTTGATAATTTTTTTATTTTATTAGTTAGTGTCCCATTAGTAGTAACATTGACATAGTGTCCATTCTTTAAAAGAATATATATAATATCAATCAAATAATCTGGAACAAAAGTTTCTCCAGCACCACATATGCTAAAATAGCAGGGACCTCCCAATCTTTCTTTGGTTAATGATTTTTCCATAACATCAATAGGATAATCTAAATTTGGAATAATATTAGTGTTATGATTACGTTGAATAATATAACAATAATCACATTTTAAATTACAAACAGTTTCTGGAATCAAGCACTCGAAAAATTTCACTATATTTTGCATTATTTTTTTTGCTCCTTTATTTTACTTCTTATATTTGCATCTAAATTTTTAAATAATTCAGAAATATTCTCATTATTTACTGTAGTCATTGAAATCATTTTTTCATAAACATCATCAATATTTTCAACAAATAAAACTGAACCCTTATTTGCAATCCATTTATATACACCTTTTATTTTTCCGTTTGAGTTTGGCAAAGCTATACAAGGAGTATTTGTAATAAAAGAGAATATCATTCCATGTAATCTATCTGTGATTATCAATTTGCATTTTGAAAATTCTAAAATTGTATTCTCAAACATCTGATGTCTATTATTGTCATCTATTTCCTTGTCAACAATCGGTGTAGTTGTTATATTTATATGTTCTCCAATATTATTTAGCATTTTATCAATATTTTTTTTAGGTAGTATTCCTTCTATATCGTTTCTCAAACAAACTCCTATTGTTGATCGTTCACTTACGTTTAGATTTCTATAATCCAAATATAAAACAATATCTGGGCATAACAAAACTGTATTCTTATTGTATAATGCTTTCATATTCTCATATGATTTTTCTTCTCTAGCACAAATAATTAGATTTGATGCTTTAGAGTATATTTTTTTTGAACGTTTTTTTTCAAGTGTTCCATATATATTGTTTTCATAATCGATTGTTTGTGGAAAAATAATTATAATGTTATTTCTAAATTCTTTAATAATTAATCTTCTTGCAGCTTCGTAAGATTTATAATAAGAACCCATATTGCCGCCACCATTTAAACAGATAATATCATTATCTGTAATATGTTTTTTTAGCCAACTTATGTATTTATAAAGATTATTTTCTAACACCTCAAAAGACGTGTATTCGGGGAAAAAATCAGCCATAAACTTTCTCATTGCAATAGCCAATGCTTGATCACCGATATTCGGATAATTTGGAGAATCTAAATATAAAATCCTATTCCTTGTTTTCAACATCTTTTCACTAAATTCAGGCTTTTCTTTATGAAATAAAGCATTTATATGCTTTATTCTATATCTTATACTTATTGGTAGTATAGTATTCATTATTACTAATAATTCCTTTCTATTGTTTTCGTAAGATATTTTTATATACAATCTCTCTGACATTGTTTGGAATATAAATGAAAAGTCTTACCGCCAACATATTTCTTGAGTAGCAAGCATAATTTATCATTCCTTGTGATAGCATAAAAATGTTTAATTTTCTCCAACTCGAAATATATTGCTTTTCTCCTCTTCGTTTTACCATACCATTTCCTATTCTAGCATTGACTAAAGGTTCATCAATGTTATACACTTTATAGCCTTTTGACAATACACGAACCCATAAATAATAATCTTCCAGATATGGTAAATGTTGGTATGAACCAACTGACTCAATTACATTTTTTTTAAATACAACAGTCATATGATTAAATGGATTTCTAAATCTTGACATTTTTAATATTTCTTTTTCTGTTTTAGGCATTTTCTTTTCCAAACCAATATCACCAGGTACATCGTTAAATTCCTCAATATTCGAGCCAATAACATCAACATCTGGGTTATCAATTAAATATCGCATTTGTTTTTCAAATCTATACCTATTACAAATATCATCACTATCAGCTCTTGCAATATAATTATAAGTACATCTTTCAAGGCCATAATTCAATGCTTTACCTAGGCCTACATTCGATTCTAATCTATAAACTTTCATAATATCTTCAAACTTTGTTACATATTTGTTTATTATATTATCTAACTCTTCAGATAGTGGACCATCACATACCAAAACAAATTCATCAGGTAAAAGAGTTTGTTTTTCTAGTATGCTAGATAATGCTAAATCAAATGCTTCAGGTAACTCTTTATAATAAACTGACATTAACACAGAAAATTTATTACTTGCATTAGGATTCATTTTTATATTATTTTTTATCATATTCATAAATTCCTTGTTTGTACTTTTTTTAAGATGAATCATTTTTTGAATGTTATTTAGAAAACCTATAATAAAAGCTAATGATGCTGTGAAAGAGAAAACCTTTTTAATAAAAACCTTATCTGATTTCTTATCTTTCTTACTTTCTTTATTCTTAATATGTTTACAAACAAGTCCTAAACCAGCAAGTCCTACTGCTCCTGCAGTTCCTACTACTGCAGCACCAATCTTAGCTTCTTTATCAATCTTTTCTGGATCAATTATTTGTGCATCAACAGTTTCTTCCAGTTCCCCAGTTCCACCTTCTACTACACCATCATGTAATAGTACTGATCCTATTGTTGCTAAGAAACATTTGATGTCCATCATTAAACCCATTTCATTAACATAATCACCATCAAATTTAGCTTTAACATCTATTTCTAATTCATCTCTACCATTAATCTGTGCCCAACCAGTTAATCCTGGTGTAACATCATTGGCATGATATTTATCTCTTTCTGCAATCAAGTCATCTTGATTCCATAATGCAGGTCTAGGTCCTATAACAGACATCTTTCCAGTAAAGATATTAAAGATTTGTGGTAATTCATCTAAAGAAGTTTTTCTTAAGAATTTACCTGTTTTAGTAATAAATTGATCTGGATCTTTTAACATGTGAGTTGGCATGTCACTAGGTGTATCTGTTCTCATAGTTCTGAACTTATAGATTTCAAACAATTCTTTATCTTTGCCTACACGTTTTTGTTTAAAGAGTACTGGTCCTGGTGAATCCATTTTAATAGCCAATGCTAATAAACCTAATACTGGACTTAGTACCACAATAGCACCACCGCTTAAAACAACATCAATTCCTCTTTTAAGGGGCAGATATTTTTTTTGTTTATCAGTAATCATCTTTTTCCTCCCTATTTTATTTCACTTAAAAAGATGGTTATATTTGTGTACCATCTTTAATAATCTGATTGATTTCAATTTCTTTATTCATTGTTATTAGACAATGACTACCTATACTTACGTATTTGTTGATTATTATATTTGGACGAATTACTGTTCCTGTATTAACAAGAACACATTCATCAATTTGAGCATCGTGATTGATAATTACATTTGATGCTAAAATACAACAATCTCTAATAACTGCATTGGCTTCTATTACGGAGTAGGGGAATAGCACACAACCTGCCCCTACAAATGCATACTTAGACACAACACTTGAAGGATGTTTTAATATAGGCAATGAATAGCCAATTTCTTTGGCTTGTAAAAACAATTTACTTCTTGTTTTGTTGTTACCTATAGCTATATGAATATGAGTATATTCAGGATAATAAGAACTCATTTCATCAATGGATCCAATCACTTCACAATTATTGATTGTTTCATTAATATGGTTATCATCAAGAAAAGAAATCTTATCAAACATATTCATATCTCTTGCAATATCTAGACAACATCTACCATGTCCGCCTGCTCCTATAATTAATAGATTCATTTTCACTCTCCCTTAAAAGAAACTTGGTTCTACACCAAATTGTTTCTTATGCTCTTCTTGCCAATCTTGTTCTTTGTTATTCTCTTTTGGAATTAAGTTAATGATGATTTGATTGTTAAAAGCTTTAATAGATGTAATAGAGTAATTGCTTATTATTGTTTGATAAGCATCTTTACCATTTGCATATTGGTATTGTTTATCATCAATAATACATATCACTTCTGATTCTATTTTTTCTAATATTTTAGTCACTCTTTATACCTCCTTTTTGAACATAAAAAAACAGGTTCATCGCCTGTTTTAGTCATATTTATGAGGTAGAAGATACAATTCCCCCTTACCCCAAATAATCTAGACTTTATGTTCAGAACTAATGTGTTATCAAGTTAACCTGAGTAACAGTTAATTCTTGCTTATAAGTTCAACTCCTAGAATAATCTTTCTATCAAAGAAAGGTAAATCTAGTTGTGCTGTACAATGATGTTTCATGACTCTAACGATATAATCTTGATAATATAGTAGGGGACCTTCTACAATAACTGTCTTCCCATTTTCTTGGTAACCAACAGATACTCTAGCGACATTATCTTTATCTAATACATTATTAAAGAACTCTATTTCTTTTTCTCTTAAAGCAGATACTTCAGCATTCTCTAATTGTTTAATCAGTCCATCATTCTTATCTTTCATAGACAATAAAAGATCATTAAAATCATTTTGTTTTAAATCTGACTTTACAAAGATATAGTTATCAAACATATCCTTAGTAGTCTTTTTCTTTGCTTGCCTATGAAATACTTCAGTTCTAGGAATAAAGGCAGTAAGTTCTTTTCTTTGATTCAAATTAGATAGTATTTTATTAGTTTTATTACTGAATACATATAAGACATACCAGTTCATCTTAATAATCAATCGCAACAAGTAGTTTTCCAGTAAGAATTTCTGTATCTAATGTTGCAAATCTTCTATATTTATCAACTTTTTTGATCATATCTTCTAAACCTACTAAAGGACCATCAGTGGGAACGAATCTTCGATCCACTATAACTCCTTTTGTATGTTTGATCGTATCAGTATTATCTAATAACTTTTCTAGTACTAGTAAAGACTGTTCTTCACTAGTTAATGGATATGTATCTTTATACTCAAGTAAATCCACTAATCCATTAATCGTTTTAAAATACTCTTTAAATTGTTCATCAAAAGCTTCTTGATCAAGATCACTCTTGATAAATACATGGTCAGGATATATTTCCTTAACTATAAACTCAGCTGTTTCCCCTCTACCAAAACATCTTTCACTTTTCGGTATAAAGGCATTCATGTTCACTTGTTTGTTTAAAGTACTAACAAGTTTTTTAGTTCTACCAGTTTTGCATCTGGCTACGTACCAATACATTGTTACCTCCAACCCTTCCATTTTCGCAGAACACTATATTCTACGAAAAAATCAGAATCTTAACAGAATATCAATTTATTATTGCTATCTCAAAAAGAATAAATATTTCATTTATCGTTAATTTTGGATAAAATGATTAACACAAATAAATTTATTATGATGAAAATAAGAATTGATTAATTTTATCTAACGATTTTCAAATATTTTTTCATTATTAATTTGTTTTTTAAACACATCGAACTATAAAAACATTAGTTATTTACTGTTAAAATCATCAGATAAAACAGACTATTATCTTAATAGCTCAAATACCTGATAATTACTGTCAATTCGTCGCTTTTTTATTTGAAACAACAACAATTTATGATATAATTCGGTTCGTAGAATATAGTGTTCTGCGAAAAATAAAAAAAGCGCTTATTTATAGTAATTCACTATAATTGAGCGCTTTTTCTATATGTATATTTTCCTGTTTATTCAAGGATGTTTATAAATCACAAATTCCTTTATTTTCTCCATAAACACTATACCAGTCTTGATT
>OASZ01000151.1_pt1 | contig 99787 bp, 88 predicted proteins | sample 1501241 | NCBI WGS metagenome assembly OASZ01 (sample SAMEA2579926, study PRJEB22360) | human gut metagenome | biome: human gut; feature: human-associated habitat; material: faeces | place: Denmark | collected 2008/2010 | reverse complement strand
TGAGTATAAGATATAATGAGTCCAAAAGAAAAACAAGCGGCTGCGCAGCAGACATTAATTATATGTATTGAAGGGACATGAATATTACATGTGATAATAATGATGCTGGGGGGTGTAAAAAGAATGAAAAGAAAAGCTGCTCATTTAAAAAGTTATACAATAGTGATGGGATTGTTTGTATCATCAGTTATTTTAGGAATCATGCTATTTTTTTGCTGTATGCAGTCTTCTATAGGAAGAAATTCCAGACAGGCTATGATGAATAATGTCTCACGTCAAAGTGAACATTTACGGACGATCTTAAGTATTCACTATCAGTATCTGAATGAGATAGCAGAAGAAATGGCAAAAGAAGAAGATCTTCTTTCAGAGGCAAATCTGGATTCCCTGGTGACGATCCATAACAAGACAGATTTAGAGCGGATGGCGCTGATCGAAGCAGATGGCACAGCTCATTATGATACAGGAGATGTAAAAAATGTATTCCACAGAAGCTATTTTCAGGAGGCATTTGGTGGAAGCCAGACATTAAGTGATCCTATAGAAAGCAGTGTGGATCATGAGGTCAGAGTTGTACTTGGAGTACCAGTCTGTAAGGAAAATGAAGTGATCGGTGTCCTGGGCGGTTCTTATAATGTGACTGCTTTAAGCCGTATGATGTTTGATGATCTGTTTAACGGAGAAGGTTACTGCCTTATTACGGACAAAGATGGAAAGGTGATCGCCTATGACCGTGTCTATACAGATCAGGAATTGGAAGGATTTTTCGCCAATATATTCGAGTATTTTGATAATTATAAGATCAAGGCAGCTTCCATCCAGAAGGTAAAAGCTGATTTTGCAGATGGGAAAGACGGTATCTGCCAGTTTCGGCTGACTGAAGAAAAAAAGACATCTTATTATATTGCTTACGCACCCCTGGGGATGAATGACTGGATGATCGGTTATATTGTTCCTGTTAAAGCAGCAGAAGCATCTTATGATTTTATCAGGGAATATGAGATCACTTTTATTATTATCTTTAGCATGCTGGTGACAGTGGTCATCTTTTATATTATTTATAAGAACCGACAGGAAAAGTCAAGGCTTTAAAAACGAGCCCAGAGAGATGCACTTACCGGTCTTTTTAATAAAAAGACAACCCAGGATATGATCGACCACTTCCTGGAAGAAAATGGAAAAGACAGATGCAATGCTCTTATGATCATGGATGTGGACTATTTTAAGCAGGTTAATGATACATACGGACATATGGTAGGGGATAAGGTCTTAAAGATTTTTGGACGTCTTCTTGCAAAACAGTTCAGGGAGAAGGATATTGTAGGCCGTATCGGTGGTGATGAATTTATGGTTCTGATCTGTAATATCAAAGATATGGAAATAGCAAAGGGCCGTGCGAAAAAGCTGATCGATGAGGTAAGAGCCCTTCAGATACCTGAGCTGGCTGGAAGCGGTATTACCATCAGTGTAGGAATTGCCTATTCGCCGGATCATGGTACTGCATTTATGGAGCTTTACCGTCATGCAGATACAGCGCTGTATCAGGTGAAACGGGGCGGAAGAGATGGATTTAGTGTGTATGAAAAGGCGAACTGATGGGAAAAATCTTTCAGACATATATGGTGAGAGAAAACTTATATCCTGTTCTTGGAAAAATGAGAAAAATAGAGTATAATGAGAAAAGATAAGCAGTAAAATGTTTCAAATTGCTTCAGGATTATATTCAACAGGAGGATATGACAATGATTCGTAAAGACAACGTTCTGGAAGTGGAACATTTAGGCGGAGGTAAGGGAACAGCGTATGTTCATCATATTGTATCTAAGGAGGAGCTGTTAGGACACGGCAGACTGTATGCTAAGGTTGTTCTTCCTCCAGGTGCAAGTGTAGGCTGGCATCAGCATGTACATGATACTGAGCCATATTATATTTTAAAGGGTGAAGCAGATTTTATTGATAATGACAAGTCTGTGACCAAGGTTGGCCCTGGTGACTGCTGTATTATTGAAGTAGGACAGTATCACAGCATTGAGAATAATTCCGATTCTGATGTGGAGTTTATGGCTCTTATTTATAATGAACCAGGTTATCTGAATGACAGGGATTAATTAAGAAAGAGTAAGATCATAAAGATTTAGAAGCTCTGGCAGTGAATATTGCCAGGGCTTTTATAATATGATACCAGGGTCAAAAGGCCGAAAATCCGATGCAAGCTTGCTTGCAGTAGGATTTTTGAACTTGGGACCCGACAAAAACATGAGTAAGAAGCCATTTTTTGAAGAAAAATGAGCAGATTACGAATGTTTTTAGAATTGCGGGAGTGCAAAGCACGTAGCAATTCGGTATCAGAAGGGTCAAAATACCTTTTGATCCCCACATCATAATATAAGGTTTTGTGCCTGAAAAGAAGTATGCTGAAAAGGAGGCTGAGAAAAAGGGATATGCTATAGGAAATGGAAGTAGTATAATGATGGTGTATAATCTTTGTGAACAAGAAGGAAATCATAAAATGAGAGAGATTCGTTGGGCAGTACTGGGAACAGGTGTGATCGCCAATGAGATGGCAGCAGCACTGGAAAAAAATGGGAAAAAGCTTTATGCAGTGGGAAACAGGACCTATGAAAAGGCCGTAAAGTTTGGGAAAAAGTATGGAATTGGAAAGGTGTATACAGATTATAATGAAATGTTTACGGATCCGGAAGTGGACGTGATCTATATTACAACCCCTCATAATACTCATATCAGGTTTATGAAGAAGGCCATTGAGAACGGGAAACACATTCTAGTGGAGAAATCCATTACTTTAAATAGTAGGGAACTGGATGAGGCATTGGAAATGGCAAAGGAGAAGGGCGTTATTGTTGCAGAGGCTATGACCATTTTCCATATGCCGGTTTATAAGAAACTGCGGGAGATTTTGGATTCTGGTAAGTTGGGAAAGATGAACCTGATCACTATGAATTTTGGTAGTTTTAAGGAATACAACATGGAGAACCGCTTCTTTAACCGGAATCTGGCGGGTGGTGCCATGCTGGATATTGGTGTGTATGCCCTTTCTTTTATCCGGTGGTTTATGGATTCGAAGCCGGATCAGTTATTATCCCAGATGAAGGCAGCACCTACTGGAGTAGATGAGCAGGCAGGTCTGCTTTTAAGTAATAAAGAGGGGCAGATGGCCACAGTGATGCTGTCTATGCACTCTAAACAGCCAAAACGTGGTATGGTGTCCTGTGAAAAGGGCTATATTGAGGTCATGGAGTATCCAAGAGCCTGGGAGGCGAAGATCGTGGATGCGGAAACAGGAGAGATACAGGTGATAAAAGCGGGGGCACATGAGGATGCACTGGCTTATGAGCTTTCTGATATGGAGAAGGCAATTGCCGGAGATGTTTCCTGTATGCATCTGGATTATACGAAGGATGTAATGGATCTGATGACAGAGTTCAGAAGGTCATGGAATTTTACGTATCCTGAGGAGGAAAAGTAGACGATCATTTGGTAGGAGGTAATAGTCATGAATAAAACATTAGTAGCGTATTTCAGTGCAAGCGGAACAACCAGAAAAATAGCAGAAATGATAGCAGAAGTCGGAGATTTTTCTCTGTATGAGATCACACCAAAGGAATTATATACAAGTGACGATTTAAATTGGATGAACAAGAAGTCCAGAAGCAGTGTGGAGATGAGCAACAAGAAGATCCGCCCGGAGATTACAGATACAGATGCTCATATTAAAGAATATGATACTATTATCCTGGGATTTCCAATCTGGTGGTATGTAGCGCCTACCATTGTAAATACATTTCTGGAAAAATATGATTTTTCCGGTAAAAAGATCGTGCTGTTTGCAACATCTGGTGGAAGCGGCTTTGGCAATACAGTGAAAGAATTAAAACCATCTGCACCGGGAGCTGAGATCGTAGAAGGAAAGCTTCTTAACAGAGCAAATAAACAGGAAATCGAAAAGTGGGTAAAGTCTTTATAAGTAGCTTTCTGTATAATTTAAAGTTCACGATTAATCCAGAAAAAGAGACAAAAAGCTAAGATAGAGAGAAAAAAGCGGAAAAGTAACTCAAAAAATAGGACATCAGTGGCAGGTTAAAATCCGAGTTATGGTTTATTTACAATTTGACTACGGAGAAAAAGTGTGTTATATTAAATATGAAAAGGGAAAGTCAGAAACACACGGCCTACCCTACAATATTTACGTTAAGTCTCATGCGAGACTCGCCGTCACTATTGGTGGTAGTGGCGGCTATTTTTTATCCTTAAAAATCTCATAAATGAGACCAATAAGTGCAACAATGAAGATACCTATCTGGATCAGATCCGAATATGTAACGTACATTGGCATCGCCCTCCTTCCGTAGAGTTGGAGGGTAAGCCGCCTTAGATGTGTTCTGACTTTCCGTTTCATCAGTATATCATAAGATCATCTGTTCAGCAATCACATAAATCCGTAAATATACAGACCAGAAAGTCAGTCATGACCAGATAAAAGCTATTGTAAAAGCAGCGTCACTGGCTCCGTCAGCCAAAAACCGCCAGCCATGGAAATATCTGGTATATGAAGGAAAAGCAAAAGAAGAGCTGCTTTCAGCTATGGAACGGGGGCTGGAAAGGGAAAAGAAGGAACACTGCCTGCTGCCAGGTTCAGTATTTGCTTTGCCGGGTGCATTTCAGACACTTTCTATTATGAGGAAAGCACCGGTTACGATCATTGTTATGGATCCGGATGGAAGATCGCATTATGAGCCTGTAAACGCTGATGAAAGACTGGCAGAGATCTGCGATTCCCTATCTATTGGGGCTTCAATCCAGAATATGCTTTTGAAAGCTACCCAACTGGGGCTTGGGACTCTGTGGATCGCCAATACCTGTTTTGCCTATAATGATATGGTGGAAGTGATCCCTTCTAAGGGGCAGTTAATAGGAGCTGTAGCAGTGGGATATGCAGCAGAAAAACCGTATCCAAGGCCAAGGAAAAAGCTGGAAGAAATATTAGAATATATGTAAGAAAATGGTAAGTTCCTCTTTCTTGTCAGGCAGTTATATTTATATCTATAATGATGATAGATATAAATGGGAGAAAACAGTCCTGTTTTGTGGGAAGGGGATGAGCCTATGGAGCAAAAGAAACGGATCTGGTGGACATTTCAGTTATGGGAAGCAGATGCTTTTGGACAATATCTGGAAGAAATGGCGCTTAAGGGCTGGTTTTTGGAAAGTGTTGGCGGTGCTGTGATGAAATTTCATAAGGGTCAGCCGGAAAAACGCAGATATGTCGCTCTCCTAGTGCCGGAAAGCTCTTCTCTTACAGGCACAGATGACTGGAAAGCGGGGCAGCTTCGACAACAATGTGAAGAAGCAGGCTGGAAAGTTCAGTGCAGCAGCACTTATTGGCAGATATTTTATACGACTGATGATGCAGTAAAACGGGTCGGCGATATGAAAGAAGAGAAACAGTTTCAGCTCCAGAGATCTCTTTCATGGAACTGGTGGGTGAAAATTTTTTATCCTATATTAGTTGTATTAGAAATTTGGTCCGTGTATCGGTATCTGCAAAATCCAGGAAAATTGTTTGCAGATTCCATGCAGATTTTATTGATCCTGTTGTTAATTGGCATGAGCATTTCCTGGACTGTATCTTATGTGCAGATGTTTCGCTGGAGCCATGGAAATACGGTAGCTTTAAAGAAAGGAGAGCCGCTTCCGAAATTGGATTTTAAACGGATCATAAAATGTAAAAAGCATATTTTGCTGAGTGACGTGATTCTGATACTGGGGGTTGTGGCATTGGCGTTTCTATCTTCTGTGAAAGCGCAGATCACCTTTATGCTTTCTTTAGTTCTCATGTTATTCATCGCCCTTTTTGTAAGAAAATGGGTAAGGAAAAATGGCAGTGGAGATAACAGGGATGACTGGGTGACCTACCTGGTTGGAGTCGGGGTTGCATACATGATCCTGATCCCTTTGTGCAACGGAGTAGCGACTCATTTCCTTGGAGAAGAAGAGCTGGAAACAGGGAGAAAACAGACCATATTTGCAAGTTATGAAGAAGGTGATTTCAGAGGAAAGAGCATTGACAAACCCATCGGTGTCACCGTGTATACAAGCCCTATTCCCTGGATCATCAACAAAACCAGTGAATGTTATCCAAAGGATATGACAAGACTGTGGGAGCAGATAGAAATGGAAGTTCCGGCAGAGGTTGGAGCGCTTCCAGAGGATGTGGAAGTGTTCTGGTACCGGTATATGGTCTGCAAAAACGGGATAAAATCTGATCCAGAGGAAAACGATATTCAAAGGGATGCCGCTAAATATGATCCGGCACCAGCTATGGATGAAGTGATATTAAAAGACAAAAGACGTCTGGTGGTGTTGAACTACGGTGGTGGAACAGATCTTGCTAGGTTAAAAGAAGCAGTAGATGCTTTTATGGGAGGTAATGGACAATGAGTAAAGTTGTGATATCTATGGTCGCCATGTTTATTTTGATGATTTTTCCAGGTGCAGGACTTTGGGGATTACTTTCTAATGTGCTTGGAGGCGGTGTGGCGGAGTCTTTTTTATATCCCATTTACGGAGGCCTTATCCTTTTAGCAGGGCTTATCGTTGGATGCACCGTGCTTATTTTGGAGGAGATGCGGTCACTGAAAGATAAAATTGATCGTTTATCAGATAAGTCAGAATAAATAGATCATATATATAAAAGTTGCTATCTGCCCACTCTTATGGTCATAATTGGAATCGGTGCCCATCGTCAGTCTGGGGACGAATATTATTCTATGTACAGTCCGAAGTCTGTGGTGGAAGCTATGTTGCGACATAGATTTGGTACCTCACACCCAGAAGGAGGCTGATGTATTTGTTCAAAAAATATGTAGAAGTCTACACCACCATGAATCTAACAAAGTTTTTCACTGCAAAAAACTTGCTTGATGAGCACCACATCCCATTCAAAGACACCAGCACCAACAACCAGCTACGGCTTTCTTTTAACAACTTCCGCGGCAGTAATGTACAGTTATCCCGTGATGGATCCGTGAAAAATATTTACAGTCTGTCTGTGGGGAAAAAGAGTGAGCGGGCCGCCAGGGGACTGCTCACATGCCCTTCTTACTGACATAAACTATTCCCGGTCATGCCTGCAACGATAATGGCAATACCAATAAGACCGACCACAGAAGGCAGCGGATCTTTAAAAATTAAAACACCTCCAGATCCCGTCCATTTACTGTCATTCCATCATAACCGGCTGCCCGGATCTCGTCTAAAATAGCCTCATCCCTGCGGCGCATTTCTGCTTCCAGATTAATATGATTATCCTGGATGTTCATGTGATAGATGCGGTGGTAGGTGACAAGAAGCTTTGGTTTGGCTTTTTCAGCCACTTTCGCCAGGTCAGTGCTTAATGTGTGGACTTCCTGGTGGTATTTCTGCCATTTTGGTTCTCTGCAGGCGATACCGGCGCTGTATTCTACTTCATGAAGAAGGATATCACAGCCGGCAGCTTTTTCTGCAACAATGTCTAACGGGGCGGTATCTCCGGAGATTACAATGGTGCGGTCAGCAGTAACAAATTTATAACCGTAGCTGATGAGTGTCCCGTGACTGACTGGAAATGCTTCCACAGTGACACGGTCATCTTTATAAACGATACCTGGTTCTTCAATTTCTGTTACATCTACCTGATATCCCTGTTCATTTGCTTTTTCAAAGCCATGGATGCGGAAATCAATATCTGTTTCATAAGCCATTAAAATGTGTTTGGTCATATGCTTTAAGCCTTTTGGGCCAACGACCTTTAACGGTACAGGCCGTTCTAAGACCCAGGGGGTAAAAATAAGATCCGGGTATCCAGCAGTATGGTCTGTATGCAGATGGGTGGAAAAAGCCACTGTAAGGCGGTCCGGACGGAGGGCATCAATGCCGTTAAAATAAGCTTTAGAGGCCTGACGTACTACGCCGGGGCCAAAATCTACCAGATAAGCTCTGTCACCAACAACTACAGCAGAAGCAGGTCCGCTGGCATTGGGGCAGGCGTTTGGGGTTCCGGTTCCTAAAAGGACAAGTTTTGTTTCCATAGTGTAAATTCTCCTATATATCTTGAAATTTTATCATAAATCTATTGGCGGATCCCCGCTCATGTACTTTACCGCCTGCTTATGCAGGCTGTTTGCCCATGAATGGCTTGCCAAAAGCAAAGGTCTGCGTTGCAGCCAAATATCCTTGCTGTACTCATTCCATATCAAGCAGCATTTTCTTTACTCCGATCATGCGGTCACGCAGGCTTGCGGCTTCCTCGAAATTCAGCTCTGCTGCAGCCTGGCGCATCTTCTTTTCCAGTTCTTTTGCCAGTTTCTTTAATTCCTTTTCATCCATGGACTCAGGATCTTTGGTATCAGCAGCATGGGGATTTTCCACAGCCTTGGAAATGGCGATCAGATCACGGACTGCTTTTTTGATAGTAGTAGGAGTGATGCCATGTTCTTCATTGTACTTCTGCTGGATCTTGCGGCGGCGCTCTGTTTCCTCAATAGCTTTTCTCATGGAATCAGTAATAGTATCAGCATACATGATCACATGGCCTTCAGAGTTCCGGGCGGCGCGGCCAATGGTCTGGATCAGGGAAGTTTCCGAACGGAGAAAGCCTTCCTTATCTGCATCTAAAATGGCAACCAGTGTGATCTCCGGGATATCCAAACCTTCACGCAGCAGGTTAATACCAACCAGGACATCAAAAACATCCAGACGCATATCACGGATGATCTGGGCACGCTCTAAGGTATCAATATCAGAGTGGAGATATTTGACCCGGATGCCCGCTTCACGCATATAATCTGTAAGGTCTTCTGCCATTCGTTTGGTAAGAGTAGTAATAAGAACCTTATGATGGGCGGCCGTTTCTTTGTTTACTTCGGAGATCAGGTCATCGATCTGACCTTCTACAGGCCGGACAGAAATCTCAGGATCCAAAAGCCCGGTAGGACGTATGATCTGCTCTGCACGCAGCAGTTCGTGGTCTTTTTCATAGTCAGAAGGAGTAGCAGATACGAACATCATCTGGTTGATCTTTCCTTCAAATTCTTCAAAATTCAAGGGACGGTTGTCCAACGCAGATGGCAGGCGGAAACCGTAGTTTACCAGTGTAGACTTGCGGGAGCGGTCACCGGCATACATTCCCCGTACCTGTGGCAGTGTAATGTGGGACTCATCCACAATGATAAGGAAATCTTCCGGGAAATAGTCGATCAGTGTACAAGGCGGTTCTCCAGGCGCCAGGCCGGTTAAATGTCTGGAATAGTTTTCAATACCGGAGCAGAATCCCGTTTCCCGCATCATTTCCACATCAAAATTGGTGCGCTCAGAAATGCGCTGGGCTTCTAAAAGCTTGTCTTCGCTTTTAAAATATGCCACCCGTTCCTTTAATTCCTCTAAAATGTGTTCTGTTGCCTCTAACATTTTCTCCTTGGGAACAACGTAGTGGGAAGCAGGGAAAATAGCTACATGGCCTAACTGTGCTTTGATCTCTCCGGTCACTGTATCAATTTCCATGATCCGGTCTACCTCATCACCGAAAAATTCAATCCTGTAGGCTTCACTGTCAGAATAAGCCGGGAAAATGTCAACTACATCCCCTTTTACACGGAAGGTACCACGCTTAAAATCCATATCATTGCGGTCATACTGGATCTCGATCAGCTTTTTTATCACATCATCCCGGTCTTTTTCCATACCCGGCCGCAGGGAAATGACCATGTTCTGATAATCAATGGGACTTCCAAGACCATAGATACAGGAAACAGAAGCCACGATCACCACATCCCGGCGCTCAGAAAGAGCAGCAGTGGCAGAATGACGCAGCTTGTCGATCTCGTCGTTAATAGAAGAGTCCTTTTCAATGTAGGTATCAGTGGAAGGAACATAGGCTTCCGGCTGATAATAATCGTAGTAGGAAACAAAGTATTCTACAGCGTTTTCCGGGAAAAATTCCTTCATTTCAGAATAAAGCTGGGCTGCCAGTGTTTTATTATGGGCAATGATGAGGGTAGGGCGGTTTAACTGCTGGATCACATTTGCCATGGTAAATGTCTTGCCAGAACCGGTAACGCCTAAAAGTGTCTCAAACTGATTTCCTTCTTTAAAGCCTTTTACCAGCTGTTCAATGGCCTGGGGCTGGTCACCAGTAGGTTTATATTCAGATACTAATTTAAAATGATCCATGAAATCTCAAATTCCTTCCTTTCTCTTTGCAGAAATCCATAGAAATTTGTAAAAAGTATACCATGAATTTCTTAAAAAGTATAGATAAAATAAAGAACATTTGTTCTTGCGCTCGTTCATGCTCTTTTTTGTATTTTTTCGTTTCTTCCCATTAGAAAGATTTCATGTTAGAATAAAAACAGAATGTATTTTTAAAGGGGAAAACCGGGGAGGGGAATGAAAAATGCCAAGAAAGAAAAATGATCTGAATACCATTTACATATCAGAACGCTTACAAGAGAAACTGTGGCCGATCTCCAGATGCACCCTGACAACAGTAGTGGCTCCTATGGGTTACGGCAAGACTACAGCTGTAAACTGGTATTTAAATGAGCGGGTGAAAAAGGGTGGTGCAGTAGTGATCCGCATCAGCATTTACACCAATAACCTTCCTATTTTCTGGAAAAGCGTGCAGAATGCCTTCCGGTTTGCAGGTTTTAACTTTTTCGAGGAATACGAGTGTCCTTCGGATCTGGCAAGTGGCGGTCTGTTTGCAGATGATCTCAGCCACCTTCTGGCAGGCGAAACAGATTATTATATTTTTATTGATGATTTTCATCTTCTTACAGATGCAAGGATAGGGGATTTTTTTTGTACATTGGCAAAACGGATCCCGGATAATATTCATATTATAGTGGCCAGCCGGGACCGCTTTTTATCTGGTGGGGCAGTGGTAGGCTTAGGCGGCAAGTTGCATCAGATCACAGTGGATCATCTGCGGTTGAATCATACGGAACTTTCTATTTATTCTAATCTTTGCGGCACGGAGTTAAACGACCGGCAGATTGAATCCCTTCTTCATTCCAGTGAAGGCTGGTTTTCCGCTGTTTACTTAAATCTTTGTTCCTTCGCAGAACGGGGCGAGCTGCCGGATGATCATTCCGATATTTATGAAATGTTTTCAGCTGCAATGATCGATCCACTTCCTGAAAAACAGCGGGAATTTCTTATTGTATTGGGCCTTGCTGATGAATTTTCCGCAGAAATGGCAAAATTTATTACGGAGAATGAAGATACAAAACAGCTGCTGTCTGCCATGACCAGGCAGAATGCTTTTATCAGCCGCCTTGCAGACGGGGGGACATATCGTTTTCATCATATGATGAAAGAATGTGCAGAGCAGGCTTTTGCAGCAATGGACAAAGAAAAGCAGACTGTTTATCTGGAACGTTATGGAAAATGGTATGAGGAACACAGGCAATATCTTCATGCATTGGCTTCTTACCGGAAGAGCGGAAATTTTAATGGGGCCCTGAGGGTGATCCAGAAAGATGCTGGGATTCTTCTGGCATCTTTAAAAGCAGAGGATGTATTAAACTTTTTAAGTAAATGCCCAAAAGAGGATTTAGAAGCCTATCCCTTATCGGTGCTGGTGCTGATGCGTTGTATGTTTAACTGGCGCAAGATCCCGGAAATGTTAAAATTGAAAGAGTTTCTGATCCAGGCTATTGACAGACATAAGGAAATTCCTGAAGAGGAAAGAGGAAATCTGTTAGGAGAATGTGACCTGATCACCAGCTTTTTGATGTACAATGATATTTCCAAAATGAGTCATTTCCACCGCAGTGCCAGCAGGCAGATGTCAAGGCCTGCTATCAGTATCCGCAATGATGGCGGCTGGACCTTTGGTTCCCCCTCAGTGCTTATGATGTTTCATAGAGAATCGGGGGGACTTTTAAAAGAACAGGAAGAAATGAGGGAGTGCATGCCTCATTATTACAAGATCACCAATGGTCATGGTCAGGGGGCAGAACGGGTCATGGATGCAGAGGCATTGTTTGTACAGGGCCATTTTGCAGATGCCCAGATCGCTTTGGAAGGAGCCTATGCCCAGATTGAGAAAAATGGACAGGAATCCATGGCACTTTGCTGCGATTTTCTGTTAAGACGATTGTCTTTGTGTATGGATATAAAACAGAAATATTCCTTTGAACAGCGCCGCATGGTTTTGATGAAGCATCATAATTCCATGTGGATCAATATTTTTAACAGCACCTGTGCCTATTACTATGCACTGATCGGCCGGGTGGAACAGATTCCGGAGATATTTGGGGAACACAGACTTTCGGCTGTGAATTATCTGGCTCCCGGAAGACCTATGATGGAAATGATCGAAAACCAGGTTTATCTGGCTCAGGGCGCTTATGTTAAGGTGATCGGAAAAAGTGAGGGGATACTTGCTGTGTGCCAGGGACTTCATTATGCATTAGTTGCCCTTCATGTACAGATACAGACTGCGGCAGCCTATGAAAAGATGGGAAAGCACGGGGAAGCCAGAGCTATTTTAAAGCAGGCGCTTTCAGATGCTGCTAAAGATAACATGGTCATGCCTTTTGTGGAAAATTTTATTTATCTGGAACCGCTTTTTGAAGGAACTATGCCGGAGATTGAAGAAGGATTCCTGAAAAAGATCATCTTACTTGGCAGAGAGTATGCGCAAAACTGTAAAAATCTGGGAAATGAAAAGACTTATCCGGAACAGTTTAAATGTCTTACACAACAGGAATTAAAGCTGACAGAGTTAATGGCCGCCCACATGAGTAACAAAGAGATCGCAGCAAGGCTTTATCTTTCTGAGGGAACGGTAAAGCAGTATATTAACCAGATCTATTCTAAATTAGAGATAACAGGAGATACGAGAACCAAGCGTAAACAGCTTTTAGAGAGGTTCTATACCAATAACTAACCTTTAGTTAATATGTTTTTAAGAAGATCCATCGTACAGTAAATGTACGGTGGATTTTTTAATATCCTTTCGGAGTCTCTTCTGCAAAATCAAGTACAAAAAGATTCCGAGAGTACATTGTATCTGGAAGGAGGACTCATGTGGAGAGAAAGTATATTTTGGCTGTTAAGCCCTTAGAACCTTATATCCTGCAGATCGACTTTATATCAGGAAGCCGGCTGCTTTTAGATATGAAGCCTTATGTGGATAAAATACGGTTTCGTACCCTTACAGATCCAAAGGTGTGGAACAGCGCAGTGACAAATGGGATCTTTGTACGTTTTGGAAATGTGGAGCTGAGCCATGATGAGATCCTTTCTATGGCAGAGCGGGAACATTTAAACGGCCGGTGACAGCTTTCGGGGATTACACATGGTCATAAGAAAAGAGAGGAGAAGGAGTATGGCAGATCGGAACGAAGCAGATGCTTTATTTGCTACCAGGAGGAAAAAGCAGCAGGAAGAGCAGGCAGAACAGGAACGAAGAGAAGAAATGAGCCGGAAAAAAGCAGAAATGGAAGCGGAGATCCGGCGCTTAGAGGAAGAGGCCAGACGTCAGAAAGCCAGACAGGAAGAAGACAGACGCCAGGCAGAAGAAGAGGCCAGACGGGTAAAACAGGAGGCAGAAGAAGCGGAGGCCAGAGCAAGAAGAGCTCAGGAAATGGCAGAAGAAGCCAAAAGAAAGCAGGAAGAGGTAAGGCGTGAAGAGGAACGCCGGATCCAGGAAAAACGTGAAGAAGAAAGGCGGGCCAGAGAACGGGCTGTCCAGGAAAAGGCCCAGGCAAAACAGGAAGAGGCAGAGAGAGCGGAAGAAAGAAAAAGGGAAGCAAAAGAACGGGCAGCAGAGAAAAAAGCAGCTAAAGAAGCGGCTAAAGCAGAGGCTAAAAAGGCAGTAAAAGAAACAACTATGGGCGCAGGAAGAAAAGCAGATATACAGCCGGGAAAGAAGCTTCCAGTACTGCCGTTGGCAATAGGTGGTGTGGCTGTGACAGTTGTGCTTGTTATCTGTCTGGTACTGTTTTTTGGAGGCAAAAAGGGTGGTGTATTTGGTACGGACTGTGATCTTATGGCCGCAAAACAGGTATTAGGCTACGATGTATTTTATCCGGAAAGCTTTGAAGAGGCATATGCAGATGGCGGTGTCTACTTAAAATATGGCAGTGTGGAAAAGGGAGATTTTTCCTTTGTTTATGTTTTAGGAAGCACACAGGACGATATGAATTACATGACAGAAAGCACAGATCCTACAGATTTTATACATGTTATGGAGGAATACGTGTTTGGCATGAATGACAAGCAGGTATATAAGATGACCACAGAATCTGGACGGGATGTTTACTGCAGCGAATATATCTCCTTTGATATAAGCAGTATTACAGATCAGGAGGAAGGTGTCATGGCGTCTACATCTATTATGATGCTTCCGTTAGAAGGGGAATATCTGGTCGCTGTTTACGCAACTATGAAACCTTCATATGAAGAGCCGCTGGAAGAAGTAACAGCAAGTATCCTTGATAACACATATTAAAGGAGGAAGATCTATGGCATTACTTATGACCGTTTTCTTTGAAAATGGTTTCTCGGAAAATTATTTTCCCAATGTAGACAACCGCAATTTTCCTGTTGCCATACGCCCTTATGTCAGCGGATTAAAAGACGAACTGATCTTAAACGTGGAAGTGTGGGACGGACACTGGCGGCTGCGGGATTCTTCCCAGTATTCACTGATCTTAAAAGGGGATCCGGTAGAAAGCGCTGATCTGGAAGATGGAACTGTGATCGAAGGAATGGTACGAAAAACAGAGCTGTATTTTTCTGTTAAGATCGACCAGGTCCAGAAGGAAAATGTAAATTTTGAAAAATATATGCTGAAAGAAGGCAGTATTTTCAAACTGGAGATAGGTAGTGATGACCTTTGCAATATTGTATACAAAAACCGTTTTGTAACAGGAACCCATGCAGAGATCACCTTTGAATCAGGAGCTGCTTACATAACTGATAAAAACAGTGTAAATGGTACGTTTTTAAACGGCAGGCTGGTAACAGAAAAAACAAGGTTGCATTACGGTGACATTATTTATGTAGTGGGCCTTAAGATCGTGTATCTGAATAATCTCCTGGCGATCAATGATCCAGATGGGCAGTGTAAGATACGGGAATTAAAGGCAGTGGAGATCCCACATTTTGAAGATGAGCCTGCAGAAGATGCAGACACAGAGGATGTGTATTTCCTGCGCACTCCGCGAAAGCTTTTAAATCTGGATAAAGAAACGATTTCTATTGAAAAATGCCCTAAAAAACAGCAGCAGAAACGCCAGCCTTTAATCTTCACCATAGGTCCTTCTTTTACCATGGTGATCCCCATTGCACTGGCAGCAGCTATGACCAGTGACGGCTTTGGCGCAGGAAGTATCTGCATGTCTTTAGGAGCAGCCGGGATCGGGGCTATATGGGCGGTAGTTAATTCTGCCTACAATAAAAAAGAAGAAAAAGAGTCAGAATCTAACCGGGTCAGCAAATATTTAGAGTACATGGTCCGGGTGGAAGAAAAGCTGAAAAATAAGACAGAATACAACCGTCTGGTACTGGCAGAACAGTATCCTTCATCAAAAGAACTTCTGGAATTTACTACATCTAATACCAGACGGCTCTGGGAAAAAAGCAGCACCCATGAGGACTTCCTTTCCCTTCGCCTGGGAACCGGTGATATGCCTTCGCCAAATGGGATTGAAGGGGCAAAAGAAGATCTGGGAAGTGAACATGATCCTTTAAATGATCACATGGAGGAAATTCAGGAGAAGTTTAAAACACTCCATCAGGTTCCGGCAGCTGTTTCACTTTATGAGCACCGGCTGTTAGGTGTGGTAAGCGGGGATGAGGAAAAACGGGATCAGCTGATGCGGCTCTTAGCCCTGCAGATCACGGCTCTGCATCCATATACAGATGTACGCATGTGCTATGTATTTCCAGGAAGAGACCTTGAGAAAATGGAATACACCCGCTGGCTGCCACATACCTATACCCCTGATGGAAAACTTCGTATGATCGTCTGCGATCCAAGAGCTATGGGCGATGTAATGTATTATTTATCGGATGTGATCAGAGAGCGGTTGGAAGCAGGGGAAAACCAGAAAAACAGGGAAGAAGAGGAAAAAGTCCTTCCTCATTATGTAGTATTTATCAGTGATATTTCCATGATTGAAGGCGAGCCTGTTTCCAAGTATCTTTTAGATCCACCAAAGAATGCAGGACTTAGTGTGATCTTTAGCGCAGATGCCATTGATAAGCTGCCTTCTCACTGTAATACCATTGTACAGTGGGAAAAGGATTACTGTGGCTGTTACAGTACGTTATCTAAATTTGAAGAAATGGCCGGCATTGCCTTTGACAGTGTGAATTTATCTGAAATGGATGTATTTTCCAGACAGCTTTCCAATTTTAAGGTACGGGAAAATGCTTCTAATGCAGCGATCCCGGATATGCTTACCTTTTTGGATATGTATAAGACTTCCAGGGTGGAAGATCTGGATATGTACCATAAATGGCTGGAAAACCGTACGTATGAAAGTATGCGTTCTCTTATCGGCCAGAAGGCGGGAGAACAGCCGGTGTACCTGGATATCCATGAAAAATACCATGGTCCCCATGGTCTGGTGGCAGGTACTACAGGAAGTGGAAAGTCAGAGACACTGCAGACCTATATTTTAAGTCTTGTGTTAAATTATCATCCTCATGAGGTGGCATTTATCCTTATTGATTACAAAGGCGGTGGCATGGCCCAAAGCTTTATCGGGCTTCCTCATTTGGCTGGTGTGATCACCAACCTGGGAGGAAACCAGACTACCAGGGCGCTCCTTTCTATTAACGCAGAGATCAAGCGGAGACAGCGCATTTTCAATGAATATAAGATCAAGCACATTGACGCCTATATTGAGCTTTACAGGAATGGGGAAGCGGAAGAGCCTATGCCTCATCTGCTGATCATTGCTGATGAGTTTGCAGAGCTTAAAAAAGAGCAGCCTGATTTCGTCCGGGCACTGGTTTCAGCAGCCCGTGTAGGACGTTCTTTAGGCATCAATCTGATCCTTGCTACCCAGAAACCAAGCGGCGTAGTAGATGATGAGATCTGGAGCAATACACGTTTCCGCATCTGTCTGCGGGTGGCAGACAAACAGGATTCTAATGAAATGTTAAAGCGCACAGATGCAGCCTATATTACTGGAACAGGCCGGGGATTTTTACAGGTAGGCAATGATGAGATATTTGATGAATTCCAGTCCGGCTGGTCAGGAGCACCTTATACACCGGAAGTACCATTTAATGACGACAGCAAGGCAAAGGCAGTTATCATCGGACTGACAGGCAAGCCAGAGGCAGTTAAGAAGAAAAAGAAGAAAAAAGGGGACAATGTGAAGAAATTCACCCAGTTAGATGCCATGGTACAGTATGCGGCAAATCTGGCAGAGGAAAATCACATCAAACCTCTCCGTCAGATCTGGCTGCCGCCTCTTCCGGGACATTTTTATCTGGATGATCTGGAGCTTACCTGGGATGAAAAGCAGATAAAATTACCGGTTGGTCTTGCAGATGATCCACAAAACCAGAGACAGTTCCCGGTTTATCTGGACTTTATAAGAGATGGGCATTTGCTGATCTGCGGTTCGGCAGGTTCCGGAAAGACCTCTCTGGTGCAGACGATCCTTTATGGTGCAGCTCTTCATTATACGGCAAAACAGGTGAACTTCTATATTGCGGATTTTTCCAGCTGTACTATGACAGCTTTTGCAGATATTCCTCATATAGGCTGTATCTGTATGGAAGGGGATGATGAGAAGATCCAGATGATGATGAGCTTCGCAGAGGAAGAATTAGACAGACGGAAGAAGTCATTTTCCCAGAAAGGAATGGGATCTTACAGGGATTATCGTGAAAGTTACAGTGATGTCCCGGCCATTTTCCTGGTCATTGATAATTATCCGGCTTTCTCTGACAGTTATGAGCAATATGAGAGTACATTGATCCAGCTTTCCAGAGAAGGGGCAAGTTATGGTATTTATCTTATTATTACCTGCAATAATTCCGGAGATATCCGAAGCCGCATTTTACAGAATATAACAAAGGGCATCGGACTTCAGCTGGCAGACAGGTTTGAGTATGACAGTGTTATCGGCATGCGTTCAGAAATCCTTCCAGATGACCGGACCACAGGCAGAGGCCTGATCAAAGAAGGGGTTCCGCTGGAATTCCAGGCAGCTCTTCCTGTAAAGGCATCCCAGGGAGAAAGCATGATGCTGGCGATCCGGGAAAAATTAAAGCCATTGACAGAAAATGGCATATCCGGGGCGAGAAAACTGGGAACAGACCTTACAATGACCGACAGTGGGGAATTTCTGGAAAAGATCAATTTCCGGGATTTGCCAGATAACACCTTTGTAATGGGTGAACAGGAAGGAATGTTTCAGACCTGTGACCTGGATCAGACCTTATGCTTTACAGTCTGTGGATCCGGAAAAACAGGAAAGAGCAATTTCTTAAAATATACTGCCTTACAGATGAAGAAAAAAGGGGCAGAGGTTTATGTGTTTGATGGATGCTTAAAGGAACTGGAAGAATTTTCCAGAAGAAATGAGCTGGACGGTTATATGACAGACAAAGAAGAACTTTACCATTTTATGGAAAATGTACTGCTTTTACAGCTGGGAGAACGCAACGAACTTGTATATGATGCCAGACAGACAGGTGCTTTGGTCCAGACTGCTTTAAAGGATTACAGACGCATCGTTCTCCTCATTAACAGTGCATCAGAGTTTATGGAAGCTGTGTACAGTGAAGATTTTGATGTAAGCGAGGTTCTTGAAACTGTATTTGAAAAGGGAATGGAACATAAACTGCATTTCTTTATGGCCTTGTCCCCAAGAGAATATGAAGAACTGGCTGGTTACAGGGCGCTTCGTCAATTTGGCAGCTGGAAACAGGGAATCCACCTTGGAGGAGCTTTTGATGAACAGGGAATTTTTGATTATGAAGTAACACCTTCTGAGCGGAGCAGGACCTATCCGGCGGGAGCTGCATTTACAGAACAGGAAGGAAAAGCAGTACTCTTTATGACACCTTTTGTAAAGGAGGGGAAATATGAGTAAGATCCATTTGGAAGTAGAGATACCTGGAAATGCCAAAACTTATGAATTTATGTTAGATGACCGTATGAAGATCGGCACAGCAAAGAAGCAGATTATGAAGCAGATAGCAGAATTAGAAGGCCATGATCTGTTTGCAGGACTGGACAATATTGTTTTTGGTTCCCTTGAGCTGGAAGGTCTGATCCAGGATAATGAGACATTCCGTGAAGTAGGGATCAAAAACGGCAGCCGGGTGGTCATGGTATAAAAACGCACCATCTGCAGGCAGAAACAGGAGGAGAGCATGGCAGGAAGTAAAATGGAAATGGATCCGGATGTGCTGCGTTCAACAGCAAAAAAAATAGAAACTTCTGCTGCTGATATGGGAAAAGAACTGAAACGGTTCCAGGCTGTGATCGAAGGTTTAAGCAGCACCTGGAGCAGTGATGCAAAAGACCGCTTTCTGCAGAATTATCAGAAAGACCGGGCTGCTCTTGCAGAAATGGCAGCCCAGTATGCAGAAGTGTCAGAGGGACTGCTCTGGATCGCAGACGAGTTAGAGCAGGCAGAAGAAGAGATCAGCAGCCAGATCCAGGCGGCTGCAAAGGGATAAGAATTGCAAAAGCACAGAGTACGCAGAAATCCGGTATCAAAGAGGTCAGGTTTAACAGGAGGTAGCATATGGCAGGAGACGGGACCAGCCGGGTCAATACAGAGGAACTGCTGCGGGCAGTAGGGGAGATCACTTCTATAAAAAAGTCTGTTGCAGCAAATACAGATGCAGCTTATGCACATTTTCGCAAACTGCAGGATTCTTATGCAGGAGAAAGCGCAGATGATATCTATGCAGTGGCGGGGCAGTTAAAGAAAAGTTCCGGGGCTATTATTACCATGCTGGGAAATTACGAAAAGGTCTTAAAGGAATTAGCCGGTGTATATGAGGATACAGAGAAAACAGTAAGCAGAAATGCAGGAAAGCTTAAGTTTGGAGGAATGCGGTAATGGCAGCTATTAATTTTGATTCCCAGGCGGTAAAAAAACAGGCAAAGCTGTTAGAAGAAGCGGCAGACCAGATCCAGAACCAGACTATAAAGGTGATCAATGCTGCCAATGAAGCAGTAGCTGCATCCTGGTCTGGTAAAGCCGGCGGGATATTTGTGAAATTTATGCAGGAACAAAGTGCAGATCTGGCATCAGGGGCAGCTTCCTTAAGAGAGATCGCTGCCCTTTTGCGGGATGCCTGCACTTCCATGGATAAAGCAGAAGCACAGGCTAAAGCAGTGGTAAGTAGGAGATAGGAGGGAGAGAAAATGGCATCACAGCAGGTAAATGCGGCAAAATTAAAATCAACAGGGGTAAATCTCACCAATCTGGCAGCCAAAATGAAAAGTGAGATGAATAAGTTAGATGAAAATATCCAGAAGGTATCTTCTGTATGGAGCGGGGAAGCAAGTGCTTCTTACCTGAAGCGGTATCAGGCAGACAAGGCAAATCTGGCCCAGCTGACCCAGATCTTACAGCAGATGGGAGCAGCACTTGGAGAATTTTCCAACAGCTATACGCAGGCAGATAATAAAGCTATGGATCTTGTACACAAATATCTGGGCAAATAGGGAGGTGAGTATAAATGGCAGATGCAAACATCAAAGTGGATCCCAAACAATTGAAAAACTATTCCAATAACATTAAAACAGGCTATAAAAACATGTACAGCTATCTTTCTGAAAGCAAAACAGCGGTAAAGAACCTGAAATCCACCTGGACGGGCAGCGGCTCTGCAGAGTTTTACAGTCGTTTTGATGCAATTATCGGAAAGTGCGAAGAGGTATTAAATGTGGTAAATACCTATGCCCTGACTCTGTCAGAAGCAGCAGATGTATACAGTGCCAATGAGAAGAAGATCTCCAGTTCTGCAGGCAAACTGAAGATCAATCTGAAATAGGAGGTTGCCTATGGCTTCTGTAAAGGTGTCAGCCCATAGTTTAGAACAGCAGAAAAAAGAGTATGAAAAGGCAGTTAAAAATTTAGATAATGCTTTAGAACAGATTAAAAAGGTCAATGCATCTCTGGGTAAAGATGCCATGTTGGACGGTGTGCGGCAAGCACTTACGAAGCTGGCAGCATCTTTGGAAACGAGGGCGGGAGTAATTCTCCTTATGACAAAGGCGTTAGAACAGTCAAATGCAAAGTATACCGCAGCCCAGAAAAAGGCGGTGACAAAAAGCAATCAGTTCCGGGCGCATAACCGGGATTTTTATGGAAATCCAGTGGTTGTGACTGTAGTTGCGGGAGAAGCCGGTGCGACAGCAGGTGCATTATCCGGTGCAGCCGCAGTAGCAGAAACGACCGGGACAACACCTGCAGCATCTAATGTGGCATCTGGTACAGTAACAGATGCATCAAATGCAGTATCTGGTACAGGTGGAAGCGTCCATATAAAGTCACAGGGTACAGTAAATGTGTCTTCACAAACAGACTCTGATATCCGGCAGGCTGTATACACACAGAGGGGACCATCTGCCACTATTGCCCAGGTAAGTGAACATGCCAGAAATGTGGCTGCGCCGAAGGCAACTGACAGTCTGACAGATATACCGGAGAAGGAAACGGTGGCTATGGCATCTGAAATTCCTGAACCGGGATCTGCCCCGGCTGTTACCGGAGCAGTTGCAGCCGGAGCAGCAGCAGCCGGAGCTGCTATTGGCAGCATCGCAGGAGGATCAATAAAACGGATCAAACAACCGGAACCGTTTACAAAAGAGAAAAAGCAGGACCCGTCTACAGACATAGAGGCACAGTTAGAAGTAGCCAGAGAACGTTTAAGGCGGTTCAATGAAATGGAAATGGAGGAGAAAGAATGAGAAAGATGATGAGTAGTATGAAAAAAGGAACAGCAGTGGCAATGGCAGCCGTAATGTGTATTTCCCTTGCAGGATGCGGCGGGTCTACTAAAAAGGTGGTGGCTGATAAGAAAGAAACGACAGCAACCACCACTGCAGCAGAAACGCAAACAGAGACAGCACAGGAAACAGAGGCTGTTAATGATTCTGATATGGCAGAGATCCTGGCAGGTACTACCTGGGCGGGGATTTCCAGTGAACAGGAGATCATGGTAGCTGCTTTTGATGAAAAAGATGTGTATATGGCAATTTTAGATACAAATGGAGAGGTAACAGATCTGGATGGCTACTGGAAAGCGGATTATGATACATTTTATCTATACGCCAATGAGGATTACTCCGATGATCCCACAACTTTTGAATTTGACTGGTATACAACTGAAAATGGGGAGTATATCCAGTTAGATGATATTATCTTATCCAGTGAGGGGGATGGAAGCAACCTGGAAAACACATTAGACCAGATGATGACCACTGCAAGTGTGATCGAGTACGTAGCACAGGGGACTTACTGGATCGGCTCCGGCGACGAAACAGCTATGATCTTCTATTTTGAAGGAGACCAGGCATATTTTGACCTTCTCTACAATGAAAATGGCCAGATCCAGACACAGTCCATTTCCGGTCTGTGGAGTCTTGATTATGATCATCTGACCCTGATCGATGATGAAACAGATATGTCCTATGAATTAGGATGGGATCTGTCTGAAGAAGGTGACAGCTATTGCTTTGAACTAACAGAGGATAATACTACCTATTATCTTTATGAATCAGCGGCAGAAGATGTAGACAGCACCTTAAATATCCTTACAAGCTATCTTACAGCAGAGGGCAGTGTAGATGTAGAGTCTGACGATATCGATCTTAGTGATTTTCTGGCTGGTTATGTAGGCCATTCTGTGATCGATGCATTTATGCTCAGCGGTATTTCTCCTGACTTCGAGACCAGAAAGTATTGTGCAGAGCTGTTAGGATTTACAAACTACAGTGGTACCAGTGATGAAAACCTGGCATTGATACAGTTAATGGGTGGCACAGTACAGTAAAAATAATAAGCCGGAAAAGACAGTATTTTGTAAACTCTTTTTAAGGATTCTGAAATTGCATCTTATCGTCCTCTCTATTATAATGAAACTAGATAAAAATCAGACATTTTTATAAAAAGTGATAGTAAGGAGGATGGAATATGAAGATGAAAAAAGCCTGGTGTATGGTATTAGCTGCAGCAATGACCTTTATGTCCGTAATGCCTGCATTTGCAGCAGACAAAAAAATTGACACAGTAAAGCTGACTTTTTCTTACGACAGGGCGCCGGCCAGTGGAGATTCCATTGGTTCTATCCATGTAAGTGGTGATACAGACAGTTATTATGTAGAGTCTGCTGAGTATACCAATGCAGAGAATCAGGATACCTGGACTGTAGGAGATGTGCCGGAAGTAAAAGTAGAGCTTTATGCAAAAGATGGCTACCGATTCTCTTATACAAGCAAAAGCCATTTCAAAATTTCCGGCTGCAATGCAGAGTTCCAGAAAGCAAAGATCTATGACAGCGGTGATTACATTGAAGTAACAGCCCAGTTAAAGCGTGTAGGCGGCAAGTTGGAGGGAACATCCAATCTGGAGTGGAATGATGGTATTGCAGAGTGGGATTTCATTGATGGTGCAAAAAGCTATGATGTAAAGCTGTTAAGAAATGAAAAAACAGTGACAACTGTAAATACTACGGCAACTTCTTTTAACTTCTCCGGTTACTTTAATAAAGAGGGAGACTACACATTCCGCGTAAGAGCCATTGCAAGCTACAACAATAAAGCAGGTGAGTGGTCTGATGATTCCTCTTCGTATTACGTAGATGAAGACGAGGCAGGAACTTACAATGGAACCGGCAAATGGATACAGGATAACAATGGCTGGTGGTACTCATATTCCACAGGCGGATACCCGACTAACTGCTGGAAACAGATCAATGGAGCATGGTACTATTTCAATACCTCCGGTTATTGTCAGACTGGCTGGGTAAGAGTAGACAGACAGTGGTATTATTTAACCGGTGGCGGTGTGATGACTACCGGCTGGCAGTTTGTGGGAGGCCAGTGGTATTATCTGAACGGAAGCGGTGAGATGCAGACCGGCTGGCAGTGCGTAGGCAATAAATGGTATTATCTGGATTCCAGCGGCGCTATGAAGGTCGGCTGGCAGCAGATCGGAGGCCAGTGGTATTATCTGAACGGAAACGGTGAGATGACGATAGGCTGGCAGTTTGTAGGCGGCAGATGGTATTATATGGGCGGAAATGGTGTAATGTATGCAAATACATGGACACCTGACGGAAGATATGTGGATGGTTCCGGTGCCTGGGTACAGTAAACGGACATGTACAGGACAGGAACATCACCATAAATGAAAGTCAGTTCAGCATACAGAAGAGGGACTTAGGGAAACAATTGAAAAATCATCTTCAGAGCGGGAATAACGGTAGACCTGATTAGAAAGACGGTCCTGGGCCGGGACTTCTGTCTGGTTGATAAAAGTTACCAGATGGGCAAGATCATTGTAAGAGACCAGCTCATCATCAGGTAAAAGAAGAACTTCATGAATGCTGGAGGGAAGGATCAAAATGTTACGGTCCATCCCTTCAGCAAAATTTTTTATTGTGTCTTTGTAAAGAATACAGGCAGCGCCATTTATGCCGTTTTTATTGGTAAGAACGTAAAAAGGAGTATCTGGCAGCGATGGGTCATAGTGTAAATGTCCGGGATCGAGAGATTCCAGAATACATGACATGCTGGAGATAGAAGGAGGAAAAAGACTAGGAGTGTTAATGAGGGATTGCCTGTAAAGATCATCTACAGTAATGCCCCAGGTCTTTATATGATGGTCATAAATGGCAGCTGTCATAATACCGTCTTCATTTTCCTGGATATACAGATAAAAGACAATAGCAAGATCCAGCCAGGGAATATGGGGCATGGTCTTTAAAAGAGACTGGTTGGAAGCAGCATTGATCAGGCGGAAAGCAATACGGGAAGAAATGGAAGCATAGTCAGAAAGTGCGAACTGGTTTAAAAAAGGCGGATAACTGTTTTCATGATAAGCAGTTAAGAGCTTTTTGGTGATCGTTTCCAGAGAAACGCCGTCCAGATAATGCTCATAAAAGGGATTCAGGTAAATAGAAGGTGCTACGGGACTGCCGTCTTTTTCAATACACAGTCCGTCCAGGATAAGACTATTATTCTTCTGTACTTTCCTTAAAGTAAGAGAGTAGCCATCCCCCAGTGCCAGTTCCATTTGTTTTTTCATTGTTTCAAGAAATTCATTGTATACCAAAAGATATACCTCCTAATATAATATTTATGAAAACTGCATACGCAGATCCATAGTAAACGGATATGCCATTTGGCGGTGACATCATCATAAATGAAAGTCAGTTGTAAAAATGGATTCATACGGATTCATTATAATCAAGATGTTGAGGCCAAAAGGTATTTTGACCTCTCTGATACCGAATTGCTACGTGTTTTGCACTCCCGCAATTCTAAAAACATTCGTAATCCGCTCATTTTTCTTCAAAAAATGGCTTCTTACTCATGTTTTTGGCGGGTCCCAAGTTCAAAAATCCTCCTGCAAGCAAGCTTGCATCGGATTTATGACCTTTTGACCCTGGTATCTAATCAATTACAGATCATAGAAATGATAAAGATTAAATATAAGATATGTAACCAGAATAAGGGATGGGGGATGATTTGTCAAGGGAAAGAGGAAAAAAAGATAAAAAAAGAATGCGTCTGAGAGGAATCGAACCTCCGCACGCGGCTCCGGAGGCCACTGCTCTATCCACTGAGCTACAAACGCATCTCTAGTATCATACTATATTTTTACCAAAACTTCAAGAGTCAATTTGAAAATGGGAGAAAAGATATGAAAAAGAAAAGAATAGCGGCAGCAGGACTTGCTGTTATTATGGCATTGACAGCAGCTGGCTGCCATCAGACTTCAAAAGAAGATACTACACAGACAACAGTAAAGGAAAACAAGGAAGAAAAGGATACATCCAAAGAACAAATTGAAAAAGAGGAAACAGAAAAGAAAGTGTTACATCCCTATATCCACACAGACAGTGTAAGCGGATATGTAAACAGTGCAGATGGCAGTGTCCAGATAAATTATAACCTGAAAACAGGAGGACTGGTATTAAGTGATGAGGAAGCAGCGGCTTATCCGGAACTGGACCAGGCGCTGACATTGGAGTATGACACATTAAAAAAGAGTACACAGGAAGATATGAACAACCTGAAAGAATCGGCAGAGGAAATGGTGGAGTATATGCAGGGGGATGATAATATGCAGTTAATAGCTGAATATGCACCGTATGTCCTTCGTGCAGACGAGAATGTGGTCAGCTACGAACAGTTTTATGATGATTATTACGGTGGAGCACATGGGTATCATTCCTATGCTGGTTTTACTTTCGATACTAAAACAGGAAAAAAACTGGATCTTTATGATGTGATCACAGGTGAAGAAAGTGTAAAAGCCGGGATCATACAGGAATTAAAAAATAAGTACGCCAGTGAAGACGGGCTGGTGGAGAATAATACTCCTGAAGAAGATGCAGATGCATTTTTTGAATATGTGGATTCTAAGGATCAGTCAGGTGCCGTTGCCTGGAGTCTTGGTGCGGACCGGCTGAATATTTATTATAATCCCTATAATATCGGTTCCTGGGCATTAGGCATTGTCAGCGTCAGCCTTCCTTTTGAAAAATATCCGGATGCCGTAAAAGAAGAGTATAAGATGGGGACATCAGATTACGCTGTAAAGATTGGGATTTATGCAGATTATAGTGCAGATATTTACAATGATGGCAGCTTTTCAGATGTAAGTGTCTACCCGGATGGAACAGATGATTATGCATACAGTGCCCTTCGCATACAGATCCAGGATGAAAATGGACAGGTTACAAGCCGTGTCTTTGATGATATGTATTATTTCACCATGGAGGCATATTATGTGAAAACTGGAAACAGGCATTTTCTTCATGTTTTTACACATTCAGAAAATGACTGGACTGCGGATAATGTGTATGAGATCACAAATGGGCAGATCCGTGATCTGGGATATGTAGAGGGAACTCCGGCATTGATACGATATGAGTATAATTATAATGAGGACAGTCTTTTTACCAACAGCGAGGATGTGGCTGCATACAATGATCCGGGTGCTCTTTACCTTGAAAAGACTATGAACGCATTCAGTACCTATTCCGGCAGCAGACATTATCATGTAGGAAGCTCTGGACTTTTAGAAAGCAGCGATCCTTATGTGGCAGGACCGGCAGAAATAGTGGTTACAGTAAAAAAGGCACTGACTGTAAAAAAGACAGATGCCTCTGGAAGGGAAAATGGAAAAACAGAAGTGATCCCTGTGGGAACAAAACTGTATTTTTACATGACAGATAATGAAAGTTACGTTATCTTTCGTTATGATGGGGATCAGTACGGAAAGGTATCTATGTATAACAGCGACTGGCCACAGAAAATAAATGGAGAAGAACTTGAAAGTGTACTGGATGGACTCATATTTGCAGGGTGAAATTTTACATAAAAGTTACAAAAATTCCCTATAAGGCCTTGTTTTGTTAAATATGAGTTGCATTTATATGAAATGTATGCTAAAATCTATTCAAGCTGTCCGGGAGGCTTTCCGGCAGACAAACAATGAAATCCTATTCGCATTACACCAGAGAGCCAGGAGATTATCTCCTGGCTTTTTGGTGTCAACAATTGTCTTGTCACATGACAATAGTGATTGACAAGACAAATAAAAAGAGTTAGAATTGCGAAGATGTTAATGATGTGAGTGTCAAAAGTAAATTTTGCCACTCACTGATGTAGCCGGATTGCTCTATTGCTATGCAATTCCCGCACTTACATCATGTTAATATCTTATGAAAAAATAAATCAGTTATAAGCTATGGAGGTATTATGGAAAATGTAAAAGCTTTTCTGCACCGGAAAGACATTGAGATCAGTGTGAAACGATACGGCATTGATGCCCTTGGTGCAATGGCACAGGGACTGTTCTGTTCCCTTTTGATCGGAACCATAATCAATACACTGGGAACCCAGCTTCATATCCCGTTCTTAACCATGACAGTGGCAACTGTTAATGACACAGCCTATACAGTAGGCGGTTTGGCATCTGCTATGAGCGGTCCTGCTATGGCAGTGGCTATCGGCTATGCACTTCATTGCCCACCGTTAGTATTATTCTCTCTGATCACAGTAGGATTTGCGTCCAATGCCCTTGGCGGTGCAGGTGGTCCTCTGGCAGTCCTTTTTGTTGCAGTTCTTGCTTCTGAGGCAGGAAAGGCAGTTTCTAAAGAAACAAAGGTAGATATCCTTGTTACGCCTCTTGTTACCATTGGTGTGGGAATTGCATTATCTGCACTTTTAGCGCCAGCGCTTGGAAAGGCAGCCATGAAAGTGGGAAGTGTGATCATGTGGGCAACAGAGCTTCAGCCATTTTTAATGGGAATTTTAGTTTCTGTATTTGTTGGTATCGCACTGACACTTCCTATTTCTTCTGCTGCGATCTGTGCAGCCTTAGGACTTACAGGACTGGCAGGAGGAGCAGCAGTAGCAGGCTGCTGTGCACAGATGGTAGGCTTTGCAGTTATGTCTTTCCCGGAGAATAAATGGGGCGGCCTGGTATCCCAGGGAATCGGAACATCCATGCTTCAGATGGGAAATATTGTAAAAAATCCAAAGATCTGGATCGCGCCTATTGTTACCTCTGCTATTACAGGACCTGTTGCCACTTGCCTTTTCCATATGGAAATGAATGGTGCTGCTGTTTCTTCCGGTATGGGCACCTGCGGTCTGGTTGGCCAGATCGGTGTATATACAGGCTGGGTCAAAGATGTTTCTGAAGGAACCAAGGCAGCGATCACAACAGGCGACTGGGCCGGACTGCTTCTTGTATCCATCATCCTTCCTGCAGTGATCTGCCCGGTCATTAATATGTTCTTAAAGAAGAACGGCTGGGTCAAAGAAGGAGACCTGACACTGAAATAAAATGATGTACCAGGGTCAAAACATGAGTAAGAAGCCATTTTTTGAAGAAAAATGAGTGGATTACGAATGTTTTCTTCCGCAATATTAAAAACTTCCGTATCCTGTTAAAACTGGGCTTGTCCCTTAGGATAGGGAAGTTTTTTTATGTATCCGCTGATTTTCGCTGTATTGCATTTTGGTCTGCTTTTTGCTAGAATAGAGCGGAGTAGTGGCAGATAATGGAGGAAGAATAGAATATGAAACAAACTGTTCGAGGAAGAAAAAGACCTGGAAGAAGGTCTGATGATAAAACTAAGTATGCCAGATTGCTGGCAATCCCGGCAGCAATAGTGCTGGTACTGTTGATTGTGATTCTGGTCATGGATAAGAAACCGGGAAGCAGTAAAAATACAGAGGATACCACAGTATCTGAAGCTTCAGATATTTCTATAGAAGGAGATACAGAAAGCGGTGCAGAAGGCAGTACGGATGATGCTTCTATTGAACCGGATAACAATGAGTATAATCAGGATTTTTCTGCGTATGAACTCCAAAAGGACGCAAATCCCCAGGTTAATGAGCTGATCAGCACTTATTTTCAGGCAAAAGTGGATCAGGATGCCCAGTTGCTTTATAAGGTATTTGGAAAAGAAGAGGATGACCGTATAGAGGAGAGAAAGCAGCAGTTAAAAGATGAAGCTGTTTATATCGAGGACTATCAGGATATAACCTGTTATACAAAGGCGGGAATGACAGATGATTCATATGTGGTATATGTGACCTATGATGTAAAATTCAGAAGAGTGGATACTCTGGCACCTGGTCTTATGTGGTGTTATGTAGTGAAAAATGATAACGGCGATTATATTATCCGTGAAAATGTTGTAGGCGATGAGGCGGATTATGTTGCCAGCCAGAACCAGACAGAGGATGTACGCCTTTTATCGACCCAGGTTAATGAACGCTTAAAACAGGCTATTGAATCCGACAGCCTTTTAGCCGGTATTTATAAGGATCTGAGCAATGGTGCAGTAGTAAGCACTTCTGAAGATGAGGAAAATGCAGACAGCCAGGTTATGATCGGTGATGGTGCAGATGCTTCTTCTGGTACAGGTGAAGAAACTACAGGTGCAGATGCTGCAGAAGGGACCACAGGTGAGACACCGGCAGAAGGAACAGAAGAAACCCAGACAGAAGCAGCAGGGGATAACTCTGATGCAGCTGTAGCTATACAGTAAGAAAATATGCAGTAAGAAAAATTAAAGGAAGTAACAGAAAAATGAATGTAAAAGATTTTAATTTTGACCTGCCACAGGAACTGATCGCACAGGATCCTTTGGAGGATCGTTCTTCTTCCAGGCTTTTAGTACTGGACAAGAAGACAGGCAAGACACAGCACAGGATCTTTAAGGATATTGTAGAGTATTTAAGACCAGGAGATTGTCTTGTGATCAACGATACCAAGGTTATCCCGGCAAGATTATTTGGCGTAAAAAAGGATACAGGAGCAAAAATAGAGGTGCTTTTATTAAAGCGCCGTGAAAATGATATCTGGGAGACTCTGGTAAAGCCGGGAAAGAAGGCAAAACCAGGAACTGTCATTGATTTTGGTGACGGTATCCTTACAGGAACTGTTATTGAGACAGTAGATGATGGGAACAGACTGATCCAGTTCTCATACGAAGGCATTTTTGAAGAGATATTAGACCGTTTAGGTCAGATGCCACTTCCTCCATACATTACACACCAGTTAAAGGATAAGAACCGCTATCAGACTGTTTATGCAGTTCATGAGGGTTCTGCAGCAGCGCCTACAGCTGGACTTCACTTTACAAAAGAACTGTTAAAGCAGATTGAGGATATGGGTGTGAAGATCGCTCATGTTACCTTACATGTAGGTCTTGGTACCTTCCGCCCTGTAAAGGTGGAAAATGTATTAGACCACCATATGCACTCTGAATTTTATGTAGTAGATGAGGCAGAGGCAAAAAAAGTAAATGAAACAAAAGCAGCAGGAGGCCGGGTGATCTGTGTGGGAACCACCAGCTGCCGTACAGTAGAATCTGCCTCCACAGAGGATGGTATTTTACAGGCAAAAACAGGCTGGACTGATATTTTCATTTATCCGGGATATAAGTTTAAAATCCTGGATGCACTGATCACCAATTTTCATTTACCGGAATCTACACTGGTGATGTTAGTCAGTGCATTAGCAGGAAGAGAGAATATTTTAACAGCATATAATGAAGCGATCAGGGAAAGATACAGATTCTTTTCTTTTGGCGATGCCATGTTCATCGCTGATGATCCACAGCCTGTAAAGAAAGCGTAGGAAGTAAAGAAAGCGTAGGAAGTTAAATGGAAGAACGTCTGAATAAATGGCTTAGCCGCATGGGAGTGTGTTCCAGGCGGGAGGCAGACCGGCTGATCAGTGAAGGCAAAGTTTTAGTTGACGGAAAAACTGCCCAGATGGGTCAGCGTATAGAAGATGGACAGAAAGTAATATGCGATGGAAAGCCGGTAGGTGATGCAGACGGCGGGCGGGGAGAAGTTAAACCTCCCCGCCCTGTTCTGCTTGCGGTAAATAAACCAAGAGGGATCGTGTGCACTACTTCCGATAAAGACCGGGCAGAAAATATTGTAGAAATGCTTTCTTATCCGGAACGTATTTATCCTGTTGGCCGTCTGGATAAAGAGTCTGAGGGACTGATCCTTATGACGAATCAGGGAGATCTGGTAAATAAGATCATGCGCAGTACCAATGCCCATGAAAAAGAATATATCGTTACTGTAGATAAGGTTCTGACGGATGAATTTATCAAACAGATGTCAGAAGGCGTGTGGTTAGAGGAATTAGAGCGGAAAACACTTCCGTGTAAAGTACGAAAACAGGGAGAACGCCGTTTTTCTATTATCCTGACTCAGGGTTTAAACAGGCAGATCCGTCGGATGTGCCAGGCCTGCGGTTATCGGGTGCATCTTCTTAGGCGGGTGCGTATTATGAATATCCAGTTAGGCGGTTTGAAAACCGGAGAATATCGTAAGATCACCGGGGAAGAATATAAACGGCTTATAAAACTGCTGGAAGGTTCCACAAGTCTGTCTAAGTCAGACAGAAGAGGAAAACGATATGTGGCTTTCCACTCTAAGAATGAAAATCAGGTGAATAAATGGAAACAGAAATCCGGAGAATGAAAGAACTGATCCCCCAGCTTCGTCAGGCTGCAAAAGCCTACTATCAGGAAAGCCGGGAGATCATGAGCAATTTTGAATATGATAAGCTGTATGATGAGCTGTCTGCCCTGGAGGCAAAGACAGGGATAATCCTGTCGGGAAGTCCCACACAGCAGGTAGGTTATCAGGTTTTAAGTGAGCTTCCAAAAGAGACCCATGAAGAGCCTATGCTGTCTCTTGATAAGACAAAGAGTGTAGAGGACTTACAGCAGTGGTTAGGAAACCAGAAAGGCCTTTTATCCTGGAAAATGGATGGTCTTACGGTAGTTCTTACTTATGAAAATGGAACGCTGGTAAAGGCTGTTACCAGAGGAAATGGGGAGATCGGGGAAGTTATTACACCAAATGCAAGGGCATTTTCCAACATCCCCCTGGCAATTGCCTATAAGGGGCAGCTGATCATCCGGGGTGAGGCAGTCATTACCTATACAGATTTTGAACGTATTAACGATGAGATCGGTGATGCAGATGCCAAATATAAAAACCCGCGAAACCTTTGCAGCGGTTCTGTGCGCCAGTTAAACAGTAAGATCACAGCAGAGCGCAGCGTTCATTTTGAGGCTTTTGCCCTGGTTAAGGCAGAAGGTGTTGACTTTAAAAATTCCAGAAAAGAGCAATTTTTATGGCTGAAAAACCAGGGATTTGAGGTCGTGCATCACGAAGAAGTAACAGCAGCCGATCTACCGGATAAGGTTGCCTGGTTTGCAGGTCAGATCGGGCACAATGACATTCCTTCAGATGGTCTGGTGCTGTTATATGATGATATTGCCTATGGTGATTCACTGGGACGTACGGCCAAGTTCCCGCGAAATGCCATTGCTTTTAAGTGGCAGGATGAGATCCGGGAGACCACATTATCCTATATTGAATGGAGTCCTTCACGAACCGGTCTGATCAATCCGGTGGCTGTGTTTGAGCCAGTTGAGTTAGAGGGGACTACTGTCAGTCGCGCCAGCGTCCATAATATCAGCATTATGGAAGGGCTGGAGTTAGGCGCAGGAGATAAGATTACGGTATACAAGGCAAATATGATTATCCCACAGATCGCAGATAACCTGACCCGCAGCGGTGTAAGGGATATTCCTAAGATCTGTCCTGTATGCGGCGGCGCTACACAGATCCGCCAGACCAATGATGTAAAGAGTTTATATTGCACTAATCCAGAATGTCAGGCAAAAAAGATCAAAAGCTTTACTTTGTTTGTAAGCCGTGATGCCTTAAATATAGATGGATTATCAGAAGCAACTCTGGAGAAATTCATCGGTGCCGGTTTTATCCACGAATATGCAGATATTTTCCATTTATCAGACCATAAAGAAGTGATCACAGAAATGGAAGGCTTTGGTCAGAAATCCTATGATAATCTGATTAGTTCCATTGAAACTGCCTCCCACACCACACTGCCAAGACTGATATATGGTCTGGGAATTGCAGGAATTGGTCTTGCAAATGCGAAAATGCTCTGCCGTCATTTTAACTATGATCTGGATCAGATGCGTCACTGCGACGTGGAAGAGCTGACAGCAGTAGATGGCATTGGCAGTGTACTGGCTCAGGCATGGGTAGATTACTTTGCTTCTGCAAAGAACAATGAGATATTAGATCATTTATTGCTGGAGCTTCACATTGAAAAAGAGCAGGCAGAGGAAAATGGTACTGCTTTCACAGGAATGACCTTTGTTATCACAGGCTCTGTAGAGCATTTTGCAAACAGAAAGGAATTGCAGGCACTGATCGAGAGCAAGGGAGGAAAGGCAACAGGTTCTGTTACCTCAAAAACCACGTATCTGATCAATAATGATACACAATCCAGTTCTTCTAAAAATAAAAAGGCAAAGGAACTGGGGATTCCGATCCTTTCGGAAGAAGATTTCCTGAAACTGCTTCAGGAGAAGGAAAAGGGGGAAGGCTGATATGCCTATTAAAGTACAGAAGGATCTGCCTGCAAGGGCGATCCTGGAATCAGAAAATATATTTATCATGGATGAAGACAGGGCTATGAGCCAGGATATCCGACCTTTGGAGATCCTGATCTTAAATCTCATGCCTTTAAAGGAGGATACAGAGACACAATTGCTGCGTGCGCTGTCAAATACACCGCTGCAGGTGGACTGTACCTTTTTAATGCTGTCTACCCATGTGTCCAAAAACACATCTGCCAGTCATTTAAACAAGTTTTATGTGTCCTTTGACAGCATCAGAAAGAAAAAATTCGATGGAATGATCATCACAGGTGCGCCTGTGGAAAATATGGACTTTGAAGAGGTAAACTACTGGAAAGAGCTTTCCGGTATCATGGAGTGGAGTAAAACCCATGTGACTTCTACTATCCATATCTGCTGGGGAGCCCAGGCGGGACTGTATTACCATTATGGCATTCCGAAATATAAGAGAGAAGAAAAACTTTCCGGTATTTATAAGCACAGGGTATCAGACCGGAAAGTGCCGTTAGTACGCAGTTTTAATGATACCTTCCTGGCACCCCATTCCCGTTATACAGAGGTCCGTAGGGAAGATATTGAGAAGCACCCGGAGTTGGTCATTCTGGCAGAGTCCGAAGAAGCCGGAATATTTTTGGTAATGAGCCGTGATGGGAAGCAGATCTTTGTCCAGGGCCATCCGGAATATGACCGTATGACTTTAAATAACGAATACCACAGAGATCTGAACAAGGGGCTGAACCCATCTCTTCCGGTTAATTATTATGAGGATAATGATCCGTTTTCCGTACCGGAACTTACTTGGAGAAATACTTCTAATACATTGTATACCAACTGGCTGAATTTCTATGTATACCAGATGACACCGTATTTGTTGGATGATGGGGAGTAGGAGCTAGTACATCAGCAGTATCATAGACTATGTAATAAATATGAAAAAACCTTCCGGCACGGAAAATATTCCAATGCCGGAAGGTTTTTAACTTTTTTCACGAATTCCTCCGAAACAGGATCCAACCTCACATTATCTCAAATCTTATCCCTGCAGCTTCGCATTAGGATTGATCACATATCCATTGCGGTTTCTCAGGGGGCTTGGGGGCATCTGCCACTTATTATGGTCAGTATGCAGCAGCATATGGGATTTGTGGCTTAATGGCTGTTCAAAGTAGTTGTCATAAAGAGCCTTCACATCAGGATTTTCATGGGAACGGCGGATATCAGCATTCGCGTCCAGGAAATACAGGTTCTTTCCGCGTTCAAAGGCCATTTCCACGCCGTCATGCTGAGGCTGTCCGCCTCCGCCTACACAGCCGCCAGGGCATGCCATAACTTCTACAAATTCGTAATGCTTTTCACCGCGTTCAATGGCTTTTAACAGGTTTCTGGTATTTCCCAGACCGCTGACAGCAGCAATACGCAGGATCTGTCCGTTTAATTCAAATTCAGCTTCTGTAATACCGGTCTCCTGGGAGAAAGCGCGTACATTTTTAAAGGCATCAGGAGCGCAGTTTTCGCCCATGATAGCATAGTAGGCAGTACGCAGGGCAGCTTCCATAACACCGCCTGTAGCGCCGAAGATCACACCGGCACCGGAAGCGTCGTGGAAGATACGATCCGGTTCAATATCAGTAAGACGGTCAGTAATGATGCTGGAACCCTTGATCATGCGGATCAGCTCACGGGTAGTGATCACGCAGTCTGTATCATGACCTGCATATTCCTTGTAGAACAGCTCCATATTTGCTTCGCCCTTTTTAGCCAGGCAAGGCATAATGGCAACAGAGAAGATGTCTTCCGGCTTTTTGCCAATCTGCTCTGCAAAATAGCTCTTCATTACAGCACCAAACATCTGCATTGGGGATTTGGCAGTAGATAACTGTTTTACAAACTGTGGGAATTCACTCTTAACAAAGCGTACCCATCCCGGACAGCAGGAAGTGAACATTGGACGGTCTTTTAAATCCCCTTTGCCAAGGCGGACTAACAGCTCATTTGCTTCTTCCATAATGGTAAGGTCAGCAGTGAAGCAGGAGTCAAATACATAATCAGCTCCCATTTTCTTTAAAGCGTCAAAAATCTTTCCAATGGTAGCTTCTTCCCGTGTAAATCCAAGACCTTCGCCCCATGCAGCACGGACAGCAGGAGCAACCTGTACAACGACTGTTTTATTAGGATCAGCTAAAGCTCTCCATAATTTTTCTGTATCGTCACGCTCATGAAGTGCTCCAACAGGACAGTGGGTGATACACTGACCGCAGAGAGAACAGTCTGCTTCATTTATCTTACGGTTTCCGGTTACATTAATAGTAGAACGGGAACCGGTACCTTCCAGATCCCAGATATTTAAGCCCTGGATCTTGTCACAGACCTGAACGCAGCGCATACATTTAATGCATTTTTCGGATTGACGGATCAGAGGGAATGTTTTATCCCATGGCTGCTTTTCCAGACGTTCCTCAAAAAGACCATCCTGGACGTTCAGATCCGTTGCGATCTTCTGAAGAGAACAGTTGCCGCTTCTTACACAGGTAGCGCACCGGCAATCATGCTGGGATAAGATCAGCTGAACAGTAAGACGGCGGTCTAAGCGTACCTTTGGGCTGTTAGTATAAACGACCATGCCTTCTTCTACCTTATTGTTGCAGGCAGTGATCAGATGGTCACGTCCTTCTAATTCTACAACGCATACGCGGCAGGCAGCGATCTCATTTAAACCTTTCCAGTAGCATAAGTGTGGGATATGGATGCCGATAGACTCGGCTGCTTCCATTAAGGTAGTGCCTTCTTTTACAGATACAGGCAGTTTGTCGATGGTTAAATTTACCATAATTTCTCACGCCCTCCTTTAAAGATTCCAAAGCCGAAATGATCGCAGCGGAGGCAGCGTCCGGATTCCTGCGCTATTTCTTTCTTGTTCATGCAGTTTTCAACACCTTCAAAATCGTGTTTACGTTCACTTGCTTCCCGTTCAGACAGTTCTACACGGCCGCATGGAGTATGGTCGTTGTTATTTGGGATCGGGATCTCAATATCACAGGTGATCTCATGGTGATATCCTAAATATTCGTCAATGTTGGCAGCAGTTACCTTTGCGGCAGCTACGGCTTTGATAACAGTGGCCGGGCCGGAAGCACAGTCACCGCCTGCAAATACGCCTGGGATATCAGCAAATCCACCGTTTGGCAGAGTAACGATCTTACCTCTGGATACCGGGATACCAGACTCTTCATAATGTTTGACCTCAATATTCTGGCCAATGGCAATGATCATGGTCTGGCATGGGATCACATATTCCGGTTCACCGCTGGCAGTTACACTTGCACGGCCGTCTTTGATGGTACTGATCATCTGAGGAGTGACCCGGACACCACTTACACGTCCATTTTCATCAACTTCAATGCCAGCCGGAGCAACCAAAGTGAGCAGTTCTACACCTTCTGCAACAGCTGCCTCGATCTCAGCAGGAAGAGCAGTCATATCAGCTACGCGGCGGCGGTAAACGATGCTGACTTTCTTTGCACCCAGACGGATGGCAGTGCGGACAGCATCCATGGATACGTTTCCGCCACCGATGACAGCTACTTCCTGGCCGCTAAGATCAGGACAGTCCCCAAGGCTTACGTTTCTAAGGAAATCCACAGCAGAAGTAATACCCGCTGCATCTTCATTTGGAAGGCCAAGCTTCTTATCTGTAGAAGCGCCTACTGTAATAAGCACTGCGTCATATACTTTTCGCAGTTCGTCCAGTTTAATATCTTCACCGATCTTTACATTGTAATGTACCTGGATGCCGGTTTCCAGGATGGCATCTGTATCTTCTTCCAGGCGGTTCTTTGGCAGACGGTAGTTTGGAATACCGTATCGCAGCATACCACCCAGCTTTGGCAGCATCTCATAAACAGTGACCTGATGGCCCATTAACTGCAGATAATAAGCAGAAGAGAGGCCGGAAGGTCCGCCGCCTACAACGGCGATCTTTTTGCCGGTGGAAGGACCACAGGCTGGCGGAGCCACCTTTCCAGCCAGGTCAGCAGCAGCCCGTTTCAGTCCGCGGATATTTACGGAGGTATCTACCATATTACGGCGGCAGCGTGCTTCACAGGGATGTTCGCAGATAAAACCGCAGGTAGACGGAAATGGGTTGTCCTTGCGGATCAGCTGGATAGCATCTGCATAGCGGCCATCTCTTACAAGGGCAATATAGCCGGGGATGTCCACATGTGCAGGACAGAGAGCTACGCAGGGAACAGGCTGGGAAATCGCACAGCTGCATCGTTTGTTGCGGATATGAGCTTCAAAATCATCACGGCAGGGATGGATCATCCGCCATACCATTTTCGCAGCCTCAGAACCGATGGCACAGTCAGCGGTCTGCATAATGGAAAGTGCAGTCTCCTCGATCAGGTCCAGGATCTCGTAATCAGCATCGCCATTTAACACATTGGTGATCATATGTTTCAACTGATGAAGTCCCACACGGCAGGGAACACATTTTCCGCAGGTCTGGGCATGGCACATTTCGATAAAAGCCCTTGTTATATCAACAGGGCAGATACCTGGAGGGCTGGCCACAATACGCTGCTCCAGATTTTTGTAAAGACTCTCAACCATCAGCTGGTCTTTACTTGGGGTGAACAACTCCAATCTGCTCATATAAATCCTCCTGAACATATATTTTGTTTAATGATAATAAATGTCATTAATTAGTATAACATATAGTTGTAAAAAATGCACTATAAAATATACAAAAAAATTGTAATAATTTTTAGATATCTAAAAAAGTTTGCAAAAAGAGCTGCTTGTGCTTGAAAAGCGGCGTATGGACACTGTTGTTTGTATCCAAATGGACCGAGATAGTGGAAATAAAAAACTTGACCCTACAATTATTATAGAGTATAAACTGATACAGGCAGAAAAAATGCTATGAAACAGACAACAGGAGAGACATATATTATGGAAAGAAACCTTACAGAAGGAAGCATATTTAAAAATATTATCTATTTTTCCATTCCTTATTTATTGGCGTATTTTCTTCAGACCTTGTATGGAATGGCAGATCTGTTTATCATCGGCCAGTTTGAGGGCGTGGCAAGTACCACGGCTGTGTCTGTTGGAAGCCAGGTCATGCACATGCTTACGGTGATGATCGTAGGTCTGGCAATGGGTGCCACTGTAAATATTGGACAGGCCATTGGTGCTAGGGATAAGAAGCGGGCGGCGGTGGATACGGGAAATACAGCTACTTTATTTATGATGCTTTCTGTTATTTTGACGGTTGTTCTATATTTTTGCGTAAATGGCATTGTAGGGATCATGTCTGTACCGGAAGAGGCAGCAGCAGGAACAGCAATGTATTTAAAAATTTGTTTTATGGGAATCCCTTTTATTACAGCTTATAACATTATCAGTTCTATCTTCAGGGGAATGGGAGATTCTAAAAGCCCTATGTACTTTATAGCCATTGCCTGTGGTGTAAATATTGTGCTGGATTATATTTTTATGGGAGTCCTGCATTTGGGACCTTCCGGTGCAGCACTGGGAACTACCTTATCCCAGACAGTGAGTGTGATCGTGGCTCTGACCATGTTTATAAGGGGAAAAACAGGCATTACCGTAAAGAAAGATGATTTTAAACCCAGAAAAGAAACGATGGGAAGATTGTTAAAGATCGGTTTTCCCATTGCCATGCAGGATGGCCTGATCCAGGTGGCATTTATCATTATCACTATTATTGCAAACAGAAGAGGCCTGACAGATGCGGCGGCAGTAGGTATTGTGGAAAAGGTGATCAGTTTTTTGTTTTTAGTGCCTTCATCCATGCTCTCCACCGTATCAGCCTTAGGAGCCCAGAATGTAGGTGCAGGAAAGCCGCAGCAGGCAGTGGCTGCCTTAAAATATGCTATCAGCATTGCAGGTGGATTTGGCCTGCTCATAGCTATTATCATCCAGTTTACAGCTGGAAATGTGGAGAACCTGTTTACTAATGACCAGGCTGTGATCTGTGCAGGTACTCAGTACCTGAAGGGCTATATTTGGGACTGCATGTTTGCAGGGATCCATTTCAGCTTCAGCGGCTATTTCTGTGCCTGCGGACGGTCCGGATATTCCTTTATCCACAATATTGTCTCTATTGCCCTGGTGCGTGTTCCTGGCGTGTACCTGACGTCTAAGATATTTCCTGAAACATTATTTCCAATGGGACTGGCAACTGCAGGGGGATCTTTAGTGTCTGTTGTGATCTGTGCTGGATTAGTTCTGCTGCTGCAAAGACAGAACCCACAGAAAAAAGCATATAGTGGCAGAGCATGAAAAATGGAAAAATGGTGTTGCCAAATCATTAAAAAAATGATACCCTTTTAAAAGCTCAACTGAAAACTTGCAGCATCTGGAAAAAAGGCGGTTCAATATAGGGAATACATGATAGAAACCGCCAGGGAAGTGGGGTGAAAATCCCCCGCAGCTGCCTCTACTGTAATTATGTGACTGTCCGGGACAATAAGTGCCAGATAGTTATATTGGGGACAAAGGACAAAAAAGTCACTGCGAAAGCGGGAAGGCGTCCGGAGGATGAACCATAAGCCAGGAGACCGGCCAGATGTCTGACAGAGGAATAGTCTGGGACAGGGACTATTACCTTTCAGTCTGTAAAAACATGTGCATATAGGAAAAATGTATTTAAATTATATGTAAATATGTAACTTTGCAGAAGATATGGCTCTGTTATGCAATTTATGATGGAGAGCATATTTATCCTTGTGCGAAAGGCTGTACAAATAGATGAAAACAGCAAAATAGAGGCACATAGGACAGGCAGACTGAAAGGAGACATAAAGATGAGAAACAGCAAGAGATGGCTGGCAGCGATCTTAGCAGGTGCTATGATCGCAGTAACAGGATGCGCAGGAAACACTGCATCTAAACAGGAGACCACAGCAGCGCAAACAACCGCGGCAGAGACAACAGCAGAGGAAACAACTGCTGCAAAGACCACTGCAGAGGCAAAAGAGGGAGAAACAACCACATTCGTAGATGACCTGGGAAGAGAAGTAGAACTGGAGCTTCCAATTACCCGTGCCTGCGTTGCAAACCGTTATAATAACGAGCTAATCCGTGCCGTTGGCGCTGGTGATGCAGTAGTAGGTGTAGATCAGTACACCTCTCAGGATCCGGTATACTGGCCACAGTTTGGTGAAGATGAAACATTCGGAAAAGATGAGTATGATTACGAGAAGATTGTTGCATTAGATCCTCAGGTGCTGGTAGTTCCAAAGAACGGCAAAGTAGAAGAGTCTGTTGATAAATTAGAGTCCTTTGGCATTAAGGTAGTTGTTATTACAGGATGGGATAACTCTGATGTTCCAAAGCAGATCCGTCTTTGCGGCGAACTGTTTGGAAAGCAGGAGCAGGCAGAAGAACTGGTTGACTTTTATCAGAAACCAGTTGACTATATCAACCAGCAGTTAAAGCAGGTAACAGACCGCAAGAAAGTTTACTGGGAATATGGCAATGATTACAGCACCTGTATTCCAGGAACTTCTAACGATGGCTGGCACAACATGATCCTTATGGCTGGCGGTATTAATATTTTTGGTGATGCTTCCTTAGCTGGTAAGGACATTGATCCAGAGCAGATCTTAACAGAAGATCCAGACCTGATCGTAAAGATCTATGCTGGTAAAAATGTAATCGGAAACAGCGGTGTATTTACAGCACCACCACAGGAAGAATTTGCTGAGAAGGCGGAAGAAATGCTTGAACGTCCAGGCTGGAAGGATTTAAAGGCTGTTAAGGAAGGAAACTTCTATATTAATACAGCATTTATGAGCGGCGGTCTTGGAAAGATGATCGGAGCTGCTTACATGGCAAAATGGCTGTATCCGGATCTGATGACTGACTTAGATCCAGATGCTATCTTTACCCAGTGGATGAAGTATCAGGGCTTTGAACCAAACGCACCTCATTATTATCACGTACCTGCACAGGGTTAATGCACATGAGGGCGGATAATAACCAGGAAAAGAGAGATTTAGCAGGCGATTATCTGCGAAGAGCCAGGAGAAAGAACATTCTTCTGGCTGTTCTTTTATTAGCGCTGCTGGTGATGGCTGTATGGGCTGCCTGCCTGGGGGTGGCAAAGCTGACACCAGACCGTATAATCGTAACATGGCTTCCTTCTTTTACGGGAATGTTTAAAGGAGTGATGCCCTTAGATGCAAAAGAGCAGAACGTACTTCTTATGCTGCGTTTTCCAAGAATCGCGGCAGCTGTGATCGCAGGAGCCGGACTGGGGATTGCAGGAGCTGGTATGCAGGCTATTACAGGAAACCCTATGGCCAGTCCTTTTACAACAGGTCTTTCCAGTGCAGCAGCGTTTGGAGCGGCACTTATGATCCTGTTTGGCGGCTTTCCATTGTGGATGCAAAAGGGAGCTACTGTAGCGGCTGCTTTTGCCATGTCTGTGATCTGTGCCATTGTTGTTTATACAGTGGCGAGCTACAAACAGCTCCGTCCGGAAGCATTGGTACTGACAGGCATTGCTTTAAATTATCTGTTTAATGCCTTAAACTCCACTATGCAGTTTGTGGCAAATGAGCAGCAGCTTCCTGCTATTGTACACTGGTCCTTTGGAAGCCTTACAGCTGTAACATGGTCTGATATTGCCATTATGCTTTTCTTCTTTGCAGCAGCTTTTCCTGTATTTATGAGTCAGGCGTGGGCATTTAACCTGTTGGATGATGGGGGAGATGAAACTGCAAGAGCTTTAGGGGTTAATGTTAAACGCACCAGACTGCTTTGCGGTGGTGCAGTAACTTTACTTACAGCATCGGTAGTCAGTTTTACCGGCATTATTGGTTTTGTTGGTCTGGTAGCACCTCACATGGCACGTATGCTCATTGGAGGTGATTATCGTCATCTTCTTCCTTATTCTGCAGTAACAGGGGCATTTTTAGTACTGGCGGCAGATACACTGGGAAGAAACGCCTTTTCACCTACTACAGTGCCTGTGGGTATCGTTGTTTCCTATGTAGGTGTTCCATTATTTTTGTATCTTATCCTTCGTGAAAGGAGGAAGAGTTTGTGATGGAAGATAGAAGGGAAGCTGGATATGTGATCACAAATGGAAATCCCACTGGAACTGAAAGAAAAACTGAAAGCAAAACTGAAAATAAAATGGGAAATGTCAATGGATCAGGAATTGTAATGGGAACACCGGCAGATCTGGAAGTTTCCGGTATAAAATTCCATTACGGTAAAAGAGAAATCTTAAAAGGAACCGGTTTCCAGGCCAGACGTGGGGAAGTATGTCTGTTGTTAGGCGCCAATGGAGCAGGAAAGACCACCTTATTAAAATGCATCAACGGTCTTTTAAAAGCTTCTGACGGAACTGTAAAATGGCTGGGAAAAGACACAGCGCCTCTTTCTCTCAGAGAAAAAGCAAGGATTTTCGGATATGTTCCCCAGAACACACAGGCTGGCTTAAGCCTTACAGTTATGGAAACGGTTATTTCCGGCCGTCTTCCTTTTTCAAGGGGAAAAACAGGAAAAGAGGATGTGGAAAAAAGTGCCCAGGTGCTAGAGCAGTTTGGTCTGTCTGACTATGCTTTCAGGCAGATGGGACAGCTAAGCGGCGGCGAACGCCAGAGAATCCTCATCGCCAGGGCACTGGCAGGAGATCCCCAGGTACTTCTTTTAGACGAACCTACCAGCAGCCTGGATCTTCGCTATCAGTACGAGGTCATGGAATTTCTGGTAAAAGTAAGCCGGGAAAAGAACCTGGCAGTAGTAGCGGTGATCCATGATTTAAACCTGGCTCTTGATTTTGCGGACCGGGTGGCATTATTACACGATGGCCACGTACTGGCAGAAGGAGCAACAAAAGAAGTGATCACACCGGACCGGATCGAAAAAGCCTATGGGATACGGGCTGCGATTCATAACTTAGAAGACCGGTGGATCGTATTGCCGGAAAAATCGTCATAATAGTATAGAATATTGCGATATTTTATAATATTCAGAAAATTGTTGTTGAAAAAAATTCTAAGTTAGTGTAGTATTAAGAAAGCGGGCAATGGTCTCAGGATCATTCCTGTTTTGTGAATTGGGGGCACCACTTTTCACAAAATCAAAAGGCGCCGGAACATATTTTACGTGTATCCCGGCGATGAATAGAAGAATGTACAGAACGCTTGTGGATATAACATCCGCAGGCGTTTTTTTATGGGCAACAGTAGGAGAGTGTTTCTCATGGCGCTCAAAAACAGATTAAAAACGTCTGCACAGACAATAAAGAGGACATCATGTCAGAAAGGAGGCCCTATTTTGGTAACGGTCAACGGAGAAGAAAAAAATGCAGCTGGAAAAACAATATATGCATACCTTCTGGAAGAAGGATATGATACAAGCCGCGTGGTAGTGGAACAGAATTTAACGATCATTCCTCAGGATCAGCTTGAAAATACGATGATCAAAGAAGGCGACCAACTTGAAATACTTTGTTTTGTAGGAGGAGGCTGAAAAATGACAGACATACAGGAAAAAATGCAGGCCCTGATCAGGAGAGAAGAACTGGACCGGGCCTTTGACGCCAGGTTTCTTAGAGGAATGAAAGAGAAATTTTTAAATGCCCGTGTGGCAGTAGCCGGTCTTGGAGGCCTTGGGTCTAATATAGCGGTAATGCTTGCAAGGAGCGGGGTGGGACACCTGCTTTTAGTAGATTTTGATACAGTGGATGTGACCAATTTGAACCGGCAGATGTATATGATCCCACATCTGGGAAAACCAAAGGCAGAGGCATTGCCGGATATACTTTGCCAGATCAATCCTTATCTGGAATATACGTCCATTTGCATAAAAGTCACACCGGATAATGTAAAAGAATTATTCATGGCGTATCCTATTGTCTGTGAAGCATTTGACAAACCTGATCAGAAGGCCATGCTGGTAAGAGAGGTTTTAGGACAGTGCCCGGAAACCACCGTAGTATCCGGAAATGGAATGGCTGGTTTCGGTGATACAAACGATATACAGACCAGACAGATGATGAGACGCCTTTATGTGTGTGGAGACCAGAAAACCGATGTAGGAAACGGGATCGGTCTTATGGCTCCAAGAGTGGCAGCCTGTGCCGCACACCAGGCAAATAAGGTATTGCAGCTGATCTTGCAGTCATAAAAAAGAAGTCTGCACACAGAAGATAAGCAGAAAATAAACAGAAAAATCTGAAATCATATAAACAGAAAAATACATAAATATATGCATATGTAAAAAAGAGAGGAAAACAACATGGAAGATAAACTGGTTCTTGGGGGAAAAGAATTTAACAGCCGTTTTATTTTAGGCTCCGGTAAATACAACATTAATCTGATCAAGGCTGCAGTAGAACAGGGCGGTGCAGAAATCATTACCCTGGCTTTAAGACGGGCAAATACCCAGGAAAAGGAAAACATTTTAGATCATATCCCGGAAGGAGTCACACTGCTTCCCAATACTTCCGGTGCCAGAAATGCAGAAGAAGCTGTACGCATAGCCAGACTGAGCCGTGCCATGGGCTGCGGGGATTTTGTAAAAGTTGAGATCATGCGGGATACAAAATACCTGTTCCCGGATAATTATGAAACTGTAAAAGCGACAGAGATCCTTGCAAAAGAGGGATTTATTGTTCTGCCATATATGAACCCGGACTTAAATGTGGCAAGAGATCTGCAAAGTGCAGGTGCAGCAGCAGTTATGCCCCTGGCAGCCCCTATCGGAAGTAACAAGGGACTGGCAACCAAAGCCATGATCCAGGTGCTGATCGATGAGATCGACCTGCCTATCATCGTAGACGCAGGTATCGGCAAACCTTCCCAGGCCTGTGAGGCAATGGAAATGGGTGCTGCGGCAGTTATGGCAAATACTGCTATTGCAACAGCCGGGGATGTGCCTGCCATGGCAAATGCTTTTAAGCTGGCTATTGAAGCAGGAAGAAAAGCTTACCTTACAGGAATGGGAAGAGTCCTGGCAAGAGGCGGCAGTGCATCTGATCCGCTTACAGGATTTTTACGTTAGGAGGCGGCAGATATGAACGAAGAAAACCAGGTTTATTTTGTGGACAGTGACAAGCTGCCGGAAGAAGCATTAAAACGGAAACACCGCTTGGAGCAGGATCTTACGTTCCGCACAAACCATATGGAATATATGGAAGGAATGGAAGTGATCCAGTCTGACATCAAGGATAAAGTGGAAGCGGCCATGAAAGCTTTTGATTATGATGCCTATACAGCATCAGATGTAGAGCGGGCGCTGTCCCATGAAACATGTTCCATTGAAGATTTTAAGGCACTTTTATCCCCGGCAGCAGCACCTTATCTGGAAGCCATGGCAAGAAAGGCAGAGGAGATCACGAAAAACCATTTTGGGAATACTGTATATATTTTTACTCCTATTTACATTGCCAATTACTGCCAGAATTACTGTATTTACTGCGGTTTTAACTGCTATAATAACATCCGCAGAAAGAAGCTGACCACTGAAGAGATCGAGCATGAGATGCAGGTGATCGCAAAGACCGGCATGGAAGAGATACTGATCCTTACAGGAGAAAGCCGGGCTTATTCTGATGTAAAATATATTGGAGAAGCAGTAAAGATCGCCAGAAAATATTTCCGCAATATCGGTATTGAGATCTATCCTGTGAATGTAGATGAATATAAATATCTCCATGAATGTGGTGTAGATTATGTGACTGTATTCCAGGAGACTTATAATACAGATAAGTATGAAACACTGCATCTTATGGGACATAAACGTGTGTGGCCATACCGTTTTGATGCCCAGGAGCGGGCTCTTATGGGCGGCATGAGAGGCGCAGGTTTTTCTGCACTGTTAGGTCTGGATGATTTCAGGAAGGATGCTTTGGCAACGGCTCTTCATGTGTATTATATTAACCGGAAATACCCTTATGCTGAGTTGTCCTTAAGCTGCCCAAGACTGCGTCCAATCGTTAATAATGACAAGATCAACCCAAGAGATGTAGGGGAAAAAGAACTTTGCCAGGTTCTATGCGCATACCGTATTTTCCTGCCATTTGCAGGCATCACTGTTTCCAGCCGGGAGAGCGCTGCTTTCAGAAATGGTATTACCAAGATTTGTGCAACAAAGGTATCTGCCGGTGTATCTACAGGCATTGGAGATCATGAGGAGAAATACGAGGGTAAGGAAGATGCAGACGTAGGAGATGAGCAGTTTGAGATCAACGACGGCCGCTCCTTTGCCAGCATGTATGAAGATATGGAAAAAGGCGGTCTGCAGCCGGTGTTAAATGATTATATTTATGTATAATTGTAAAGACTGTGACTGAAATTGTAATAGAAAAGTAATAAGGAGGTGTGCTATACTGAAATCAGGTTGAAATACATCTGGATGTAAAGGAGGAGTTCCATGAAGAAAACGGGAAAGCTTTTGGCAGCTCTTATTACGGCACTTAGTCTTGCAATGCCTGTAAATGTATGGGCGGATACAAAGATCAGCAGTATTTCACTGAAGATCGATTCTTCTATTGAGGCAGGTGACAGCAGCAATGATGTGGAAGTGACTACTTCCTCAAGATATTGCAGTGTGGACGATGTAGAGGTTACAAATGAGCCATCTGACGAGTGGAAGAATGGCGCAAGACCAAAGATCAAGGTTACATTATCTTCAGACGGGGATGCTTATTTTGGTACAGGTATCAACAAGAGTGATATTTCAGTCAGCGGAAATGATGCCAATGTGACATCAGTCAGCCGATCCGGTAAATATGAGCTGACAGTCAGCCTTACACTGGAAAAGCTGGAACGTGACTCCGATGATTATGAGCTGGATGTAACAGAACTGAACTGGGATGATTATGACGGCACCGCCAGCTGGGAAGAGCCGGAAGATGCAAAGCGCTATGAGGTACGTCTCTACAGGGATGGCAGCAGCATTTCTTCTGCCATCTCCACCACAGATACCAGTTATAACTTTGCCAGCTATTTTACAAGAAGCGGCGATTACACCTTTAAGGTGCGTGCTATTTACAATTCTTCCAATAAAGGTGACTGGGAAGAGTCTGATGAATTAAGCGTTTCTTCCAGCGAGGCAAGAGATATCCGTGACAATGGAAGATCCTCCGGAAATACACCATCCAATTCCGTAAACGATGATGGAGGCCCTGGAGATACAAACAGCAGCCAGGGCGCATGGCTTAAAAATGATGTGGGCTGGTGGTACTGCAACGCAGACCGCAGTTATCCGGTGAACCAGTGGCAGTACATCAACAATTACTGGTATTTCTTCAATGCATCCGGCTATATGGTAACTGGCTGGGTACAGTGGAATAATGTATGGTATTACTGCTGTGACAGCGGTGAGATGCTTACCAATACCCGCACACCAGATGGTTATTATGTAGATGGGAACGGGGCATGGATCCAGTAAAAAATTTATAATATGCTGTTTTTTGGCGGACAGCAGCTGTCCCGTTCTACCATATGGTGAGGTACCAGGATCTTGGTAGCAGGAAGATCAGGATCTTCAATATGGTTGATTATCTGGGCAGCAGCTTCTGATCCCAGCTGGAAGGAGTTGATATCTACCGAAGTAAGCTGGGGAGAGGTAAGCCTTGCAAATAAAGAGTTATTAAAAGAGATAATGGAAAGGTCTTTCGGTATGGAAAGCCCCATTTCAAGACAGACACGTTCCAGGGTTACAGCCAGGATATCATCACTGACTACAACAGCAGTGGGACGGTCTGGTATAGAGAGAAGACAGCGTAAAGGTGCGCTGTCTTTTTCTGATGCAGCCATTTCTACGCAGTAATCAGCTCTTGGAAGGATGTTATGCTGCAAAAGTGCAGTCTGATAACCGCTTTTGCGGTCAGCAGAGAAGATCATGGATGTATCAGTTCCAATGTAGCCGATCCGCCTGTGACCCATCTGGTATAGATATTCAGTGGCTTCCTGAGATGCCAGAAGGTTATCATTATCAATGTAGATAGTCTGGTTTGCATGGGCATAGGCTTTTCCCACCAGCACATAAAGAAAGCCTTCATTATAGAGAAAACCGGCAATGGGATCATCCTGACGGGAATACAGGACAATAAACCCATCTACCTGGCCGCTGCGTGCCATGGTCTTTATCACCTGAAGAATCTCTTCTTCGCTTTCACCTGTGATCACTGTATTAATATACTGTCGCTTGTTGCACAGCTGGCTGACCCCGCGGATAGCTTCCAGATAAAATGGGTTTTCATATGCTTCTCTGGCAGAAACGGGCAGAATGATCCCTATGGTGCGGGAATTTTTGGAAGCCAGGTTGCTGGCTTGAAAATTGGGTTCATATCCTAATTGTGCCATGGCGCGGCGTACTTTTTCTTTTGTTTCTTCGCTTATAGATGGATTGTTTTTGCAGGTTCTGGATACAGTAGAAGAAGATACACCTGCAAGAGCTGCTACGTCTTTTATAGTAACTGCCATGATAAAACCTCCTGGGTTCAGTAAAAATCGTATGGTATCATTGTAAAAGAGAATGAAATCTGTGTCAATGATAATTGTGCAAACACGATGCAATAGTTGCATGAATAGTTACTGTACATGGTAGGCACTTTTGGAACCGAAAGTGCCGTACGATAACGTAGTGGTAGCGGGAATTTGCCGTATTTAAATACGAAGCCACGGCAAATTCCGTTACTGGTCATGCAACGCATGAACAGTAACCATGAATATATTGCGAAATATAAGCACTACCATTTAAAATAATTAAACACTTGAAAATATGCACAAAATGCAACATGATAAATTGTGCAAAAGATAGAAAACCTAAAAAATATATAAAATACACTTGAAAATGCAATGCAAATTTACTATATTTAGCGCAAGCGGTTGCGCAATATTGCAGAAACATGAGACGGGGCACAAAAAGAAAGCAGGCCGTAATGTCCTCTCGGAGTCTTTCCTGTATCTGCCTTTGTGGCCGATTTTCCGCCAGTCGCACCCGAATTTCAGAGGCGGACGCAACGCCAACTCCTCAGAAATTTGGGCACAACTGACAAAAAATCTTCTCACAAAATCAGACACAGAAAGATTCCGAGAGAACATCGATATAAAAGGAGGTTGCAGTTTATGAGCAGAAATGAAGAAGGTAAGAAAATCCTGTTCCTGTCACCGCTGACAGGAAGGTCAGTATCGTTGGAAGAAGTTCCAGATCCGGTCTTTTCACAGAAGATCATAGGAGACGGAATGGCTGTCATTCCATCAGATGGCAGAATCGTAAGTCCGGTAGATGCACAGGTAGTATCTGTAGCAGACACAGCTCACGCGTATGGTTTGAAAACAGAAGATGGTATAGAACTTCTGATCCATGCAGGTCTTGAAACAGTATCATTAAAAGGGGAGTGTTTTAAGGTATATGTAAAGCAGGGAGACACTGTAAAAGCAGGAGATGTGCTTGCAGAGATGGATCTCAAATTCCTGGAAGAAAGAAAGCTTAACCCCATTACACCGGTTCTGATCTGTGGCGGAATGGAAGGAAAAATACTGGTAAAGAGCCAGCCAGGACAGGTAGAAGCCGGAAAGAGTGAACTTTTGACAGTGGCAGCAAAGCCAGAAGAAGCAAAAGTGCAGAAGGCAGAAGGAACAGAGGCAGAAAGAACAGAAGAAAACCAGGAAGCAGCATCAGAGCCAAAGCAGGAAAAGAAAAAGCTGTCCATCAACTTTGACTTTTTACAGAAGCTGGGAAAAGTACTGATGGCAGTTATCGCAGTTATGCCTGCAGCAGGTCTGATGATCAGTATTGGAAAGCTGGTCCAGATGGCAGGAGCCGATATGAGTATGATCTTCACGGTGGGAAGCACTATGGAGAGCATTGGCTGGGCCATCATCAATAACCTGCATATTCTTTTTGCAGTAGCTATCGGTGGTTCCTGGGCAAAGGAGAGAGCCGGCGGCGCCTTTGCAGCAGTGATCGCATTTATCCTGATCAACGTAATCACAGGAGCGTTGTTTGGAATTACTTCTGACATGCTGGCAGATCCGGAGGCAGTTACCCACACACTGTTTGGAAAAGAAATCCTTGTAAATGGTTACTTCACATCTGTTTTAGGTGCCCCGGCATTAAATATGGGTGTATTTGTAGGTATCATATCCGGTTTTGTAGGAGGTATTATTTATAATAAGTATTATAACTACAGAAAACTTCCAGATGCACTGGCATTTTTCAATGGAAAACGTTTTGTACCTATGGTAGTGATCCTTTGGTCTGTGATCATTTCCGCTGTTTTAGCTGTTGTATGGCCGGTGATCCAGGGCGGTATCAATGCATTTGGTGTATGGATCGCAGGTTCTTCTACAACATCACCGGTGCTGGCACCATTTATCTATGGTACTTTGGAACGTCTGCTCCTGCCATTCGGACTTCATCATATGCTGACTATTCCTATGAATTATACCTCCTTTGGCGGTACTTATGAGATCATGACAGGTGTAAATGCAGGAAGCAAGGTGTTTGGACAGGATCCGTTATGGCTTGCATGGGTGAATGACCTGATCAACTTCAAAAATGCAGGAGACATGGCTGCATATACAAATCTTCTTACAACAGTTACACCAGCCCGTTTTAAAGTTGGACAGATGATCGGCGCTACCGGACTGATCTCAGGTTTTGCCCTTGCAATGTATAAGAGAGTAGATCCAGATAAAAGAGACAAATACAGATCCATGTTTTTATCCACTGTACTTGCTGTATTTTTAACAGGTGTAACAGAACCACTGGAATTCATGTTTATGTTCTGTGCACTGCCACTGTATCTGGTTTATGCAGTACTTCAGGGCTGTGCATTTGCAATGGCCGGTATCATCCATCTGCGTCTTCACTCTTTTGGAAATCTGGAATTTTTCACCCGTATCCCAATGTCTGTGAAAGCAGGGCTGACAGGGGATCTGATCAATTTCGTGATCTGTGTGATCGCATTTTTTGTGATCGGATATGCAGTTGCTTATTTTATGATCGGCAAGTTCCATTTTGCAACACCGGGACGTCTTGGAAATTATACAGATGACGGGGCAGAAGAGGAAGAAAATAACAGCACAGAAAAAGGCGGCAGCCCAAAGAAGGATTCCCAGGCAGAACGGATCATCGCTCTTTTAGGCGGCAGGGAAAATATTGTTTTAGTAGATGCCTGCATGACAAGACTTCGTGTAACAGTAAAAGATGTAGATAAGGTTGCGGAGCTTCCGGCATGGAAAGCAGAGGGAGCTTTAGGGCTTTTAAAGAAGGATAAAGGAATCCAGGCAGTTTATGGACCAAAGGCAGATGTGCTGAAATCAGATATTAATGACATCTTATAAATGTTTTTTGGAATTACTCTGATATAGAAAGGCAGAAAAATGAAGATCCTTACGTTAAATACACACAGTCTGGCAGAAGAAAATGCTACAGAAAAAATGCAGCTGTTTTCCGGTATCATAGAACAGGAACAGCCGGAGATCATGGCATTTCAGGAAGTAAACCAGACCATGGCAGAACCATTCATAAATGAAAAAGAAGTCTCTGGTTATCAGCCGGTAAATGGTCATGAAGGGAAAATGCGCCGGGATAACTATGCAGCTTCTCTGATAGATGAGTTAAGAAAAAAAGGCCTTTTTTATTACTGGACATGGATCCCGGTAAAAGTGGGATATGATAAATATGATGAAGGAATGGCAATATTTTCCAAAAATCCCATTCATTCTTCCTGTGTATTTAATTTAAGTAATACAAATGATTACCATAACTGGAAAACCAGAAAAGCTTTAGGCATACACACAGAAAAGGGTTGGTTTTTTACAGTACATATGGGCTGGTGGAAAGATGAAGAAGAACCTTTTAAGGCCCAGTGGGAATCTTTTTCAGAAAATATCCGGAGATTAACAGATAAAAAAGAGACATCCCTGTGGGTCATGGGAGATTTTAACAGTCCTGCTTCTGTAAGGGGAGAAGGCTACGATCTTGTAAGTGGAAGTGGCTGGAAAGATACATGGAAGCTTGCAAAAAAGAAAGAGGAAGGCTTTACAGCACCGCCAAAGATCGATGGCTGGAAGGAAGCAGACAAAACATCGCCTAAGCAGGGAATGCGCATCGACTACATCTGGCATTGGGGAGATATTAATATAGAAGAATCACGCATTTTATGTAACGGAAAAAGAGAACCGGTGGTTTCAGATCATTATGCAGTTATGATAGAAACCGGTAAATAATCCGGTAAATATTGATGATGCAGGTGCCAAATAATTATTTGAAAGAGAGTGTAAATACAGTGAAGAGAACAGCAGGAATACTTTTATCCATATCCAGTCTGCCGTCAAAATACGGCATCGGCTGTTTTTCAAAAAGCGCCTATGAATTTGCCGATTGGCTAAAAGAGGCAGGACAAAGTTACTGGCAGATCCTTCCTTTAGGACCGACCAGTTATGGGGATTCCCCTTATCAGTCATTTTCCACCTATGCAGGAAATCCTTATTTTATCAGTTTAGAAGATCTGATCGAAGAAGGCGTTTTAACAGAAAAGGAATGTGAAAAGCTGGAAACAGAGTCTAAAGAGGGGACGATTGACTATAAAAAACTGTATGAGGACAGGTATCCTATTTTACGAAAGGCCTATGAACGCAGCAACATCAGCAAAAACCCGGATTATCAGCAGTTCCTCGCAGAAAATGAATGGTGGCTTTCTGACTATGCGCTCTTTATGGCGGTGAAAGACAGGTTTGAGGGTAGACCATGGACTGAGTGGGCAGAAGATATCCGCCTTCGCTATGGTTATGCTATGGATTATTACCGGAAAGAACTGTATTTCGATATAGAATTCCAGAAATACCTGCAGTTTACATTTTATAAACAGTGGAATAAATTAAAGGCTTATGTAAACAGTCTGGGGATCCGTATGATCGGGGATATTCCAATTTATGTGGCTATGGACAGCGCAGATGCCTGGGCAAATCCTTCTTTATTCCAGTTAGATGAAAAGAATGTACCATATGCAGTAGCAGGCTGTCCGCCGGATGGATTCTCTGCTACAGGCCAGCTTTGGGGAAATCCTCTCTACCGCTGGGAATATCACAGGCAGACAGGTTATGAATGGTGGCTGCAGCGTCTTTCTCATTGCTTTAAGTTGTATGATGCAGTGCGCATCGACCATTTCAGAGGTTTTGACCAGTATTATTCCATTCCATATGGAGCGGAAACTGCTGCCACAGGCCACTGGGAACAGGGACCGGGGATCGATCTTTTTAACCGGGTGCGCCAGGTGCTGGGAGAAAAAGAAGTCATTGCAGAAGATCTTGGCTATGTAACGGATTCTGTGAGAAAACTGGTCCATGACAGTGGATTTCCGGGAATGAAGGTACTGGAATTTGCCTTTGATTCCAGGGATTCCGGCTGTGCCAGTGATTACCTGCCCCACAACTATCCGGAGAATTCTGTGGCTTATACAGGAACCCATGATAATGAAACGCTGGCAGGCTGGTTTGACAGCATTACAAAAGAAGAGCAGGAACTGGTACGTGATTATCTGTGTGATCATTACACACCAAAGAAATATTTATACAGGTCTTTAAACAGTCTGGTGATGCGTTCCAAGGCGGCTCTTTGCGTGATCCCCATGCAGGACCATCTGGGGCTGGATAACCGTTATCGTATGAACAAGCCTTCTACTGTAGGGGAAAACTGGAAATGGCGTCTGAAAAAAGGAAATCTGACGGATCAGTTAAAAGCAGAGATCCGTGGTATGACCCGCAGATATGGGCGTTTGAATGGTCAATAACCTGTAATTCGTTTGTTTTTTAACAGAAACATAAGCTATTGAGAAAGAAAATCACTTGCAATGTATTTTGTATATGCGTATAATAGGAACGGAAACAGCCCGAATGAGCTGTTTCTGTTATGTTAATAAAACTTTTTTGATTTATATGCAACTGTTAAAAAAATCACAACAAAGAGGAGAAAACCAATGAGAGGAGTAGAAACCCGTATTCAGGAGATCCGTCACAGAATTTTCAGGGAAGTAGCCCGTATGGCTTACCATACTGAATGGCCTGTAGACAAGCGTATTGAGGAACTTCCATATAAGATCATTCCGGGAGAAGTTGGAAACTTCCGTAATGATGTATTCTTAGAGAGAGCTATTGTAGGAGAGAGACTGCGCCTGGCAATGGGACTTCCGTGCCGTAATGCATCTGAGCATGCGCCGGTTTCTGATAATATCGAAGCAGCAGACAAAGCAGAGACCTACTATACACCACCTCTGATCAATGTTATTAAATTTGCCTGCAATGCCTGCAGGGAGAAAAGAGTCCATGTAACAGATGGATGTCAGGGATGTTTAGCTCATCCTTGTGTGGAAGTCTGTCCAAAGGGAGCTGTTTCCCTGGACCGTACTACAGGACGCTCCCACATTGATGAAGATAAATGTATCAAGTGTGGTAAGTGTGCAACTGTATGTTCCTACAATGCCATTATCGTTCAGCAGAGACCGTGTGCAGCAGCCTGCGGTATGGATGCTATTTCTTCTGATGAAAATGGAAAAGCAGATATTGACTATGATAAGTGCGTATCCTGCGGACAGTGCCTTGTAAACTGCCCATTTGGCGCTATTGCAGATAAGTCCCAGATCTTCCAGACCATTCGTGCCATCCAGTCCGGTGAACGTGTATACGCAGCAGTAGCTCCTGCATTCGTAGGCCAGTTCGGACCAAAGGTAACTCCTGGAAAACTGAGAGCAGCTATGAAGAAATTAGGCTTTGCCGATGTATTTGAAGTAGCGATCGGTGCTGACCTTTGTGCAGCCCAGGAAGCACAGGACTTCTTAGACGAAGTACCGGAGAAGATCCCATTTATGGCAACCTCCTGCTGTCCTGCATGGTCTGTAATGGCAAAGAAGGTATATCCGAAGTATGCAAACTGCATCTCCATGGCATTGACTCCTATGACACTGACTGCAAGACTGATCAAGAAGCAGCATGAATCCGCAAAGGTTGTATTTATCGGACCATGTGCAGCAAAGAAGCTGGAAGCAATGCGCACCAGTATCCGAAGCGATGTGGATTTCGTACTGACTTTTGAGGAAATGGCCGGAATCTTTGATGCGAAGCATGTGGATATTGAAAATATTGAAGAAGATCCAAACGGTGTTAACGATGCTTCCACAGACGGAAGAAACTTTGCTGTTGCAGGTGGTGTAGCAACCTCTGTTAAGGATGTTTTAAAAGAACTTAGACCGGATATGGAAGTCAAGATCGCCAATGCAGAAGGCTTAAAAGAGTGCCGTCAGCTGTTAAAGCTTGCAACCTTAGGAAAATATGACGGTTATCTGTTAGAGGGAATGGCATGTCCAGGCGGTTGTGTAGCCGGTGCAGGAACCATGCAGCCTGTAAAGAAATCCCAGGCAGCTGTCAATATTTACGCTTCCAAGGCAAACCATAAAAACTGTCATGAAACGGAATATGTAAAAGAGCTAGACAAATTGGTGGATTGATGTTGTTTTAAATTACATTTTCCATTATAATAATAAGTGATTTTGGTAATTCAAAACACTGCTTTTCTCATGGTTATGAAAGAATGCCTGTGTTCAGGCTTCGTTTACCAGAAGGGGAGCAGTGTTTTTTGTATTCCGGTTTGGGAGCATAAAACATACAAATGGATAAAAAACAGTGCATCTGTTTACGAAAGAGGAGAGAAGTCATGAGTTTAAAAGAGTGTTATGAGAAAATGGGAGCCGATTATGAGGATGTATTATCCAGGTTAAGAAGTGAAGGGCTGGTACGCAAGTTTGCTGTTAAGTTTCTGGATGATGACAGCTATGCAGCTTTAAAAGATGCCATGGCCGCAGGAAACGCCCCGGAAGCATTCCGCGGCGCCCATACATTAAAAGGTGTGGCACAGAATCTGGGATTTGGCCCCCTTTACAAGGCGGCTGCACAGGTGACAGAGGTTTTAAGGCCGTCTGAAAACAGTTCCGGTGATATGGAAAAAGCAGCTGAACTGATGCCTGCAGTAGATGAAGAATATGCACGTACCATAGCTGCTATTAAAGAACTTTAAAATTTACAGGTTTACAGGAAGCCTGACTGTAAAGGAAGATCTAAGGTCTGGTGTGCTGGTCACTTTAATGGTGCCACCACAGAGACTGAGGATCTTTTTTACTAATGCCAGACCAAGGCCGTTGCCTTCCATACTGCGGCTGCCTTCGGCCTGGTAAAATTTGTCAAACATATGTTTTTGCACCTCTTCAGTCATGCCAATGCCGGTATTTGTTCGTCCAGGGTGGATAGAGAGGAAAAAGTGGCGCCGGATAGGGCGTTGAACTTGAAAGATATTTATGTTAAAATGCAGGCATGTGTATTTTGTGCCTGCATTTTTGAACCTGTGACCCGCTAAAAACATGGTAAAAACTATGGCTTTCCAGAAATTTGGGCACAACTGACAAAAAATCTTCCCCAAAAATCAAGCACAGAAAGATTCCGAGAGAACATGTTTAAAAATAGGAGGTTCTGGCCCATGGTACGTCTCATTCTTATTGGAAAACGTATTTACAATAAATTTTCAGAAGATGAGATGACAGTGTACGCGGCTCAGGTCTCTTTTTTTGTGATCCTTTCTGTTGTTCCCTTTCTGATGCTGCTTCTTACGGCGGTCCAGATGATACCGGGGATCTCAAAGGCAGATTTTTTAGAGATCGCCATGGACATTGTACCGGCTGAATACAGATCTCTGGCATTTCGTGTAGTAAATGACCTGATGCTAAAATCACCGGCAACTATGATCTCTGCTACGGCTGTAACAGCCCTCTGGTCTGCAGGGCGAGGTATGTTCAGCGTAGCAAGAGGTTTAAACCGGGTCAATGGAAGAGGGAGAAAACACTGGTATGTGTTTAACCGCCTGATCTGCTGTGGTTACACCATTCTTTTTATTGCAGTGTGCATTCTGTCTATGGGCCTTCTTGTGTTTGGACGAACGCTTCAAAGCTTTATCCAGAGTCATTTTCCGCTGATCGCACCTATTACCGGCTATGTGATTCAGATGCGCCAGCTATGGGGCTTTGGCATGCTTCTTGTTTTCTTCCTGGGGATCTACTGTCTGGTTCCGGACCGGAAAGAAAACGTCAAAGCTGCTTTGCCGGGGGCTGTATTTTCCACAGCTGGCTGGATGCTTTTTTCTCTTGCATTTTCCATGTATTTCAATTTTACAGGCGGGAAAAACTATTCCTATATGTATGGCAGTCTTGCAGCTATCGCATTGTCATTTTTGTGGCTTTATATCTGCATATGCATCCTGTTTATGGGAGCGGAATTGAACTGGTTTTGGGATGAGATATAGTGGGTGTCCTTGCACATCGGATTGCTACGTGCTTTGCACTCTCGCAATCCTAAAAACATTCGTAATCCGCTCATTTTTCTTTGAAAAATGGCTGCTTACTCATGTTTTTGCGGGTTTCAAGGTCAAAAATCCTTGTGCAAGCAAGCTTGCGTCGGATTTTAGACTTTGAAACCCTTGTTTGCAAAGTATTCCGGGAAAAAATGGAAAAACTCTTTGGATACACGGCTGACCATGCCATGTTTTCTGGCAATGAGTGCGATCTGGCTGATGACCCCCTGGTCTGACAGGGGGATTTTTAATAAGTCCTCGCCTCCTGATCTTGCCATAGAAGAAGGTACAAGAGCGATCCCTGCGCCGCACTGGGCCCAGGTCATGCTGGTCCTGGCATCATCATTGATACAAAGGTAATCAGGAGCAGTACCGGGAAAACAGTGACTGATAAAAGGTTCCCATCTGCGGTATACAATAAGGGGACAGGAAGCCAGGGAAGCTACAGAGATGGAAGCAGCTGCCGGGTCTGGGAAAAATTCAGGTTTTCCCACTGCCATCATTGGTTCTGCCTCTAAAAAGTGGCACTGATAAGATTCTGTAGGAAGAGGAGTCCTTACTACTGCAACTTCAATAAGACCGGAATTAATCTGGTCCATCAGCTCGTATGTATTTCCTTCACTGATGCGTAAAGTCACCTCCGGGTGGAGACTGACAAAAGAGGAGAGCGCCCGGATCAGTCTGGGAGTCTGCACAGATGAGATCATACCCATATGCAGCGGCCCTCTTAATCCCTGGCCCATCTGCTGCAGTTCATCAGATACCGCGGTAGTCAGATGCAGGATGTGCAAAGCCTTTTCATAGAAAACTTTTCCGGCTTCCGTGAGAAAAATGCTCCGGGAACCCCGCTCAAAAAGCACCACACCCAGTTCATCTTCTAGCAGCTTCATCTGGGCACTTAAAGGCGGCTGGGAGATATGCAGGGATTTGGCAGCCGCGGAAATATTTCCCTCATTTACAATAGCTATAAAATATTCCATTTGTTTCAGATTCATAACAGCCCCCCTTTTTTTTACAAATTCTGCAAAATGTTTATAAAAAATATCTATAGGATAAACATATAATTTCTATATTAAATCAATATTTTAAATATAGGTTTTCATGTGCTATAATACCAGACAGTTAAATAAAATACAATATTTTTAGGAGAAATGCATTATGAAGCGATTACTCAGTTATATGGGTGCCTACAAGAAGGAGAGCATACTGGGGCCGCTGTTTAAGATGCTGGAGGCCAGCTTCGAGCTGTTTGTGCCTTTAGTAGTGGCAAGTATGGTAGACGTAGGTATTGCAAACAGAAGTGTATCTTATGTGGTGCGCATGGGAGGTCTTCTTTTGCTCCTTGCAGCTATTGGACTGACCTGTTCCCTGACAGCCCAGTATTTTGCAGCCAAGGCAGCCACGGGAACAGCCACTGCATTGCGGAATAACCTGTTTTCCCATATTGGGACTCTGTCTTATACGGAGATCGATACCATAGGAACCTCTACGCTGATCACACGGATGACCAGTGACATCAACCAGGTGCAGAACGGCATTAATATGACCTTGCGCCTGCTGCTTCGTTCCCCATTTGTGGTATTTGGCTCCATGATCATGGCATTTACCGTAGATGCTCATACAGCTATGATATTTGCAGTGACTATTCCTGTATTGTGCGTTGTAGTATTTGGCATCATGCTTGTAAGTATGCCGTTATACCAGTCTGTGCAGAGGCAGCTGGATAAAGTGCTTCTGACTACAAGGGAAAATCTCATGGGCGTACGTGTGATCCGTGCCTTTAACCGCCAGGAAAATGAGCGTGAGAAGTTTGAAGAAGAAAACGGCAGCCTGGTAAAAATGCAGGTATTTGTAGGAAAGATATCTGCACTGTTAAACCCTGTTACGTATGTGATCATTAATATTGCTACTGTAGCTGTGATCTGGGTAGGTGCCACAAGAGTAGATGCCGGTATCATCAGTCAGGGTAAAGTCATTGCTCTTGTAAATTATATGGCCCAGATCCTGGTAGAATTGATCAAAATGGCAAACCTGATCATCCTGATTTCCAAGGCAGTTGCCTGTATGAGACGTGTGGACAGCGTATTTGAGATCAAGAGCAGCATTGAGGAAAAAACTCATGAGATAAAAACTCGTGGCGCAAAAAGCATGGAAGATACCACAGAAAAAGTCAGTGCTGAAACTGCAAAAGTGGAATTTGACCATGTAAACTTTGCTTATGCAGGTGCAAAATCTGATTCCCTTACAGATATTTCCTTTAAGGCAATGAAAGGACAGACGATCGGCGTGATCGGCGGTACAGGTTCCGGCAAGTCTACGCTGGTAAATCTGATCCCAAGATTTTATGACGTAAGAGAAGGAACTGTTCTTATTGATGGAAAAGATGTAAGAGACTTATCCCTTACAGATCTAAGACATGCTATTGGCGTGGTACCCCAGAGAGCTGTCCTCTTTAAAGGCACGCTCCGTGATAACATGCGCTGGGGCAAGGAAGATGCTTCTGATGAAGAGATCTGGCATGCACTGGATGTTGCCCAGGCAAGAGATTTTGTTGAAGCAAAAGGAGAAGGACTTGACCTGGTGATCGACCAGGGCGGCCACAACTTATCCGGCGGCCAACGCCAGCGTCTTACTATTGCAAGGGCACTGGTGAGAGATCCGCAGATCCTGATAATGGACGACAGCGCATCTGCTCTTGACTTTGCAACAGATGCAAGACTGAGAAAGGCCATCCGGGAAAATACAAAGGATATGACTGTATTTATCGTTTCCCAGAGAGCAACTACCATCCGCAATGCAGATACCATTCTGGTGCTGGATGATGGAAAGCTGGCAGGTATGGGCAGTCATAAGCAGCTCTTAAAGGAATGCGATGTTTACAGGGAGATCTGCCTGTCACAGCTGTCAAAAGAGGAGGTGGAACGGGATGAGCAGTAAAAAGCCGAAAATGAGCCGGGATAAGAGCATTGAGACATTAAAAAGAGTCCTTGATTATATTGCTGCTTACAAATGGGCAGTATGTTTATCCCTTTTGTTGGCATTAGTAACAGTTGCATTTACCCTTTATATCCCGATTCTTACAGGTAAAGCAGTGGATGAAATCGTAAGTCAGGGAAATGTGGATTTTGCAGCCCTGATAAACATTATTAAAAAGATCATCATGGCAATGGCAGCTACCGCCATCAGCCAGTGGCTTATGAACCATATCAACAACATTATCACCTACAGAGTGGTAAAAGATATCCGTACAAAAGCCTTCGGACATCTGGAAGTCCTTCCTTTAAGTTATATTGACTCCCATCCTTCTGGTGATATCATCAGCCGTATTATTGCAGATATCGATCAGTTTTCTGAAGGCCTGCTAATGGGTTTTACCCAGTTTTTTACAGGAGTGATGACCATTCTTGGAACCTTGCTTTTTATGGTTTCCATTAACCCGCTGATCACACTGGTAGTTGTAGTTTTAACGCCTGTTTCCCTGTTTGTTGCAAGCTTTATTGCCAAAAAGACATATGTTATGTTTAAACATCAGTCTGAAACAAGAGGTGAGCTGACTACACTGACTGATGAAATGCTTGGAAATATGAAGGTGGTCCAGGCTTTTGGATATCAGAAAGAAGCAGAAGAACGTTTCCATAAGATCAACAACAAGCTGGCCGGATACAGTCTGCGTGCTACTTTCTTTTCATCCATTACCAACCCGGCTACCCGTTTTGTAAACAGCCTGGTCTATGCAGCTGTTGGTATTACCGGTGCTTATGCAGTTATCAGGGGTTTTATGACCGTTGGACAGCTTACCAGCTTTTTAAGCTATGCAAACCAGTACACAAAGCCATTTAACGAGATCTCCGGCGTTGTAACAGAACTTCAGAATGCCCTCGCATCTGCAGCCAGAGTATTTGAACTGATCGATGAAAAGACTATTCTGGAAGATAAGAAAGATGCCACAGTCCTTGAAAATGTAAAGGGACAGGTGGAGATCGAACATGTAAATTTCTCTTATACACCGGACAGACCTTTGATCGAAGATCTGAACCTTTCTGTAAAGCCTGGTGAGAGAGTAGCCATTGTAGGGCCTACTGGCTGTGGAAAGACCACAGTGATCAACCTCCTTATGCGGTTCTATGATGTAAATTCCGGTTCTATTAAGGTAGAGGGAAAAGACATCCGTGACGTTACCAGAAAAAGTCTTCGCACCAGCTATGGCATGGTGCTTCAGGAGACCTGGCTGAAATCAGGAACTATCCGTGACAACATTGCATACGGAAGACCGGAGGCAACAGAAGAAGAGATCGTAAGTGCAGCAAAGGAAGCCCATGCCCACAGCTTTATCATGCGAATGCCTCAGGGCTATGATACTGTGATCAGTGAGGACGGCGGAAACCTGTCCCAGGGCCAGAAGCAGCTTTTGTGCATAGCCAGAGTTATGCTCTGCTTGCCGCCGATGCTGATCTTAGATGAGGCAACATCCTCTATTGATACCCGTACTGAGATCCGTGTTCAGAAAGCCTTTGCCAAGATGATGGAAGGAAGGACCAGCTTTATTGTTGCCCATCGTCTTTCTACTATCCGCGAGGCAGATATGATCCTTGTTATGCGCGACGGGCATATTGTAGAAAAAGGAAAGCACGAAGAGCTGCTGGCAAAGAACGGCTTTTATGCTGAGATCTATAACAGCCAGTTTACAGCTGTAGGATAAAAGAAATGTTAAATTTATAAAGAAACTTATAAAGCCAGTCCCTTTTTGAGAAAATAGGGGCTGACTTTTTTCGTGACTGTCTGTATAATAAAGTCTAAATGATAATAATACGGATGATGATCCACATCCCAAAGGAGGAATTTTTATTATGGAAACCGATCCGCAACCGGCCAGTATTTTCACACAGCTTCTTATTCTTCTGGTACTTACTCTTATAAGAGGATATTTTGCAGGAGCAGAGATGGCTGTGGCATCTGTAAACAAAAACAAGATCCACAGGTTAAAGGAACAGGGAAATACAAAAGCAGCCCTGATCGAGCACCTGATGGAAGGCTCAACAGCATTTTTATCTGCGATCCAGTTGATAGTCACACTGGCCGGTTTTCTTTCCAGTGCGGCAGCAGCAACAGGGATTTCAGAAATATTAGCTGTAAAGATGAACCAATGGGGCATACCTGGCAGCAGGATCGCTGCACTGGTACTTGTTACCATTATCCTTGTTTATGTAAATCTGGTATTCGGAGAACTGATCCCTAAGAGAATAGCATTGCAGAATGCAGAAAAATTCAGCTTATCCTGCATTGGCCTGGTCTATTTTGCATCCTGCGTGGTAAAGCCTTTTGTAGGTCTTTTAAATGTTTCCACCAGTGGGATCTTAAAGCTTTTCGGTATGCATCATGAAGATCTGGAAAGTGATGTTTCAGAGGAGGAGATCAAATCCCTTCTGGAAACGGGAAGCGAGACTGGTGTATTTAATGAGATCGAGAAAGAGATGATCACTTCGATCTTCTCATTTGATGATAAAAAAGCAAAAGAAGTCATGGTGCCAAGACAGGATATGGTAGCCATTAACATTGATGAACCGGTGGATTCTTATCTGGATGATATCCTCCAGTCCATGCATTCCAAGATCCCGGTATATCAGGAAGATATTGATAATATCATCGGTATCCTTTCTACGAAAGCGCTGACGATCGAAGCAAGAAAGAAATCTTTTGAAGATCTGGATATCCGCTCTCTTTTAACACCTGCCTATTTTGTTCCAGAAAACAGGCGAACAGATGCTCTTTTCAGGGAAATGCAGCAGAAGAAGGAAAAACTGGCCATACTGATCGATGAATACGGCGGAGTATCCGGCATGGTCACATTAGAGGACCTGATCGAGGTGATCGTCGGGGACATCCACGAAGAGTATGAAGAAGTAGAACCTGAGATCATTGAACAGGAACCAGGACATGTATACAGCCTTTCCGGAAGTATAGCATTATCGGACCTGAAAGAAGAATTCCATCTGGATGTGGACAGCGTATACGATACTTTATCCGGTTATCTCATAGAGGCTCTGGGATATATCCCAACTGAAAAGGCACTTCCTCTTACTGTAACCACCCCGGAAGCGGATTACGAGATCCTGAAAATGGATGACCGTGTGATCGGCCGGGTGAAAATGACACTGAAAGAAGCACAAGCCCCGGAAACCGGGGATGCAACATAAAAATATAAGCAGTCCCGACTGATATATGGGACTGCTTTTTAATTGTTTTTCTGCTTGTAGAAACAGCAGGTTGCTTTTCGAAAACTCGTAATTTTGTTATGATCTATGTACTCTCGGAATCTTTTTGTACTTGATTTTGCGAGAAGATTTTTTGTCAATTGTGCCCAAATTTCTGAGGCGTACGTTGATGAAATTCGGGTGCAACTGGCGGAAAATCGGCCGCAAAGGCAAGTGCAGGAAAGACTCCGAGAGTACATATCTATATAATGGAGGTAGATGCCATGGAAACAAAGAATATTATTTTAGAGCTTCGCACGAAAAAGGGGTTGTCTCAGGAAGTGTTAGCACAAAAGGTTATGGTTACACGGCAGGCAGTGTCACGCTGGGAAAATGGGGAGACGGTTCCAAATACGGAGACGTTAAAGCTTTTGTCAAAGGAATTTGACGTGTCGATCAATACACTTTTAGGTGCTCCAAGGCAGCTTGTTTGCCAGTGCTGCGGAATGCCATTAGAGGATGGAATCATAAGTCATAACAGCGATGGTACATTAAATGAAGAGTATTGCAAATGGTGCTATGCCGATGGAACCTACACCTACAGCAATATGGATGACCTTATCGATGTCTGCGTAAAACATATGGTAAATGAAGATTTCACAGAAGAACAGGCACGTTCTTATATGAAACAGCTTCTCCCCAGTCTGGATTACTGGAAAAGATATGAAGAATTAAGTGACAATGGGCAATTTGAGGCATTTAAAGAACAGCTGATAAAAGAGATCAATGATCTTCATATAAAAGGTCTTCCGAAAGTGGAGAAATTGAACGCCCTTGTGGGCAGCTATGTAAATCTGGGATATCCGCTGCCTAACGGAAAAACAGTAAAATTTTTAAATGATGAAACCACTTATCTGGGAAATCAGCTGGAGCCAGAATTTGGCGGAGACAGGTATTTCGGTGTCCTTGCTAATATGGATTTTATTATGGTCAGTACCTATGGGCCAGAAGGAGAAAATCCGGAGCTGGTACTTTATAAAAAAAGATAATGTGATGCCTGTGTTTTTGAAATCAATAAAGATCTATCTTGGCCTGGAAAAAGAAGATCAGAAAGCTGGATCCAAAAAGTGGTCTGAAAGCGTGTTGAACCTTGAAAAAGGGAAATCCTTATGCTATAATCAATGATTGCATTAGACTCTTAAAGAAATTGGTACATAATTGGTACATAAAGAATACAAAGAAAGGCGAAAACCTTTGATATATACGGGGGTTTTTGAGCAGGTAAAGCAAAAATGAAATTAGGTATCGTAGGACTTCCAAACGTAGGTAAAAGTACACTTTTTAACTCTCTGACCAAGGCTGGCGCAGAATCCGCAAACTATCCATTCTGTACCATTGACCCAAACGTAGGTGTTGTACCGGTTCCGGATGAGCGTTTAAATAAGCTGACAGAGATGTACAATTCTGAAAAAACCACACCAGCAGTGATCGAGTTCGTAGATATTGCAGGCCTGGTAAAGGGTGCTTCCAAGGGTGAAGGTCTGGGAAACCAGTTCTTATCCAACATCCGTGAAGTAGATGCTATCGTTCACGTTGTACGCTGCTTCGATGATCCTAACGTGATCCATGTAGACGGAAGCGTAGATCCGGTAAGAGATATTGAGACGATCAACTTAGAGCTGATCTTTTCTGATATTGAGATCCTGGAGCGCCGTATTGCAAAGCAGTCCAAGGGCGCTTTTAATAACAAGGATCTTGCAAAGGAAGTAGAACTGTTAAAGGCCATCAAGGCACATCTGGAAGATGGCAAGCTGGCACGCAGCTTTGAAGTAGAAGATGAGGATGACAGGGAATTTATCAATTCACTGAACCTTCTGACCTGGAAACCGGTTATTTTTGCTGCAAACGTAGCAGAAGATGATCTGGCAGATGACGGCGCTTCCAACCGCTATGTGCAGGAAGTACGTGAATATGCAAAGGAAAATGACTGTGAAGTGTTCGTGATCTGTGCTGAGATTGAACAGGAGATCGCAGAATTAGATGATGATGAAAAGCAGATGTTCTTAGATGACCTTGGATTAAAGGAATCCGGCCTTGAAAAGCTGATCGCAGCAAGCTACCGCATTTTAGGCCTGATGAGCTATTTAACAGCTGGTCCTCAGGAATCCAGGGCATGGACCATTAAAGTAGGAACCAAGGCTCCTCAGGCAGCTGGAAAGATCCACAGTGACTTTGAACGTGGCTTCATCCGTGCAGAAGTAGTAAGCTATGATGACCTGATGGCATGCGGAAGCATGAACGCTGCAAAAGAAAAGGGCCTGGTACGTTCCGAAGGTAAGGAATATGTGATGAAAGACGGAGATGTTGTACTGTTCCGTTTTAATGTATAATGATCAGGGATCAATTTATAATAAAAACAAACTGCCTGCTTTGCAGGCACTTGTTTTATATGGGATCTGTTTTAACGGATAATTGCAAATAATGGAAAGGGACAGCGTTTATGGAATTAATTACATCCGCAGGTGCGGACTTAAGTTTTGTTCACCTAGGGATCACCATAGAACATTTAAGAAACAGTATCAGTATATTCGGCTTCCGTATTGCATTTTACGGCATGATCATTGGCTGCGGTATGTTAGCCGGTATGGCTGTGGCATTTTCTGATGCAAAAAGGCGGGGACAGGATCCGGATCTTTATATGGATTTTGCGTTGTATGGGATCATATTTTCTATTATCGGCGCCAGACTCTACTATGTGATCTTTGAATGGGATAATTATAAAAATGATCTGCTTCAGATCTTTAACCTCCGCGCCGGCGGACTGGCTATTTATGGTGGTGTGATAGGGGCAGTCCTGACACTGGTCATTTTTACCAAAGTGAGGAAACAGTCCTTTTTCTCCATGGCAGACAGTGGTGTGCTGGGGCTGATCACAGGCCAGATCATTGGCCGCTGGGGCAACTTCTTTAACTGTGAGGCATTTGGCGGATACACCGATAACCTGTTTGCCATGCGCATTAAAGAAAGCATTGTAAACCCGTCCATGATCTCAACTGGCCTGTTAGAACATGAGATCGTAGAAAATGGGGTAAAATACATCCAGGTACATCCAACCTTTCTTTACGAGTCCTGTTGGAACCTGTGTGTATTAGGTTTTATGCTGTGGTACAGAAAGAAAAAGAAATTTGATGGTGAGATGCTGTGGATCTATTTTCTGGGATATGGACTGGGAAGAGTGTGGATCGAAGGGCTGCGCACCGACCAGTTAAAAGTTCCGGGAACTACATTGGCAGTTTCCCAGCTGCTTTCTGCAGCATTAGTGGGAGCAGCAGTGGGAATACTTCATTATAAACACAGTAAATTAAGAAAACAGAAGCAGGAAAACCAGTAGACAGTCACCTTTTTCAGACTAAAATGATCAAAAAGTGGGAGAGATCCCCACTACGCCAATGAGCGTGAGAACAACCAGAATATCATCATAGACTGCAGATCGTAAGATCTGCGGTCTTTTTTTTACCTCCGGCGGGTATTTTTGAAAGAAAAACGTAAAAAATCCTTGTCATTTCCCAGTTTCTGTACTATGATAAACATACAAGTGGTAGAAAGTGGTGCAAAGTGGTAGAGGATGGTTGTTGCGTGGATGAAGTGGAGGTTTAAGGAGCCTTCATTTGCATCCCGCCTTGCCATGCAATGTACAAGCAGGTGATAGCTATGTTCATGGGTGAATACAATCATACAGTAGATGCGAAGGGGCGTCTGATCGTTCCTTCCAAATTCAGAGAGCAGTTAGGAGACGAATTCGTGATCACGAAGGGACTGGATAACTGCCTTTTTGTGTATGACAATTCTGAGTGGACTGCATTAGAAGAAAAGCTTCGTGCATTACCTATTACCAACACTGCAGGACGTAAGTTTTCACGTTTCCTTTTAGGAAGTGCCGCCACCTGTGAAGTAGACAAGCAGGGACGTATCCTTCTGCCTGCAGTTTTAAGAGAATTTGCAGGGATCGAGAAAGACGCAGTGCTTGTAGGGGTTGGAAGCCGCATCGAGGTCTGGAACAAGGATAAATGGATGCAGGCCAACACCTTTGATGATATGGAAGAAATTGCAGAACATATGGAAGGCTTGGGTATTTAATGGAGGAACATGGATTTGTACATAAGTCTGTACTGCTGTATGAGACAGTAGGCAGCCTGAATATAAAGCCGGGTGGCATCTATGTAGACGGCACTTTAGGCGGGGGCGGACATGCCTATGAGGTGTGTAAACGCTTAGGCGGCGGAAGGCTCATCGGGATCGACCAGGATGCAGATGCTATCCGTGCAGCGGGAGAGAGACTGGCACCTTTTAAAGATAAGGTGACCATAGTCAGAAGCAATTACCAGAATATTGAAAATGTATTAAAAGAGTTAAATATAGAAAAAGTGGACGGCATTTATCTGGATCTGGGAGTTTCTTCCTACCAGTTAGATACTGCGTCCAGAGGATTTACTTACAGGGAAGATGCCCCTCTTGATATGCGTATGGATCAGAGAAATCCTACTACTGCAGCTGACATTGTAAACGGCTACAGTGAGGTGGAGCTGTTTCACATTATCAGGGATTACGGGGAAGATAATTTCGCCAAAAACATTGCAAAACACATTGTAAAGGCGAGAGCAGAAAAGCCAGTTGAAACCACCGGTGAGCTTTCTGAGATCATAAAGGCAGCAATCCCTGCAAAGGTACGGGCTACAGGAGGCCATCCTGCCAAGCGTACGTTCCAGGCTATCCGTATTGAATTAAACCACGAACTGGATGTACTGGAAAATTCTATTGATACAATGATCCGTCTTTTAAATCCGGAAGGAAGATTAAGCATCATCACTTTCCATTCATTAGAAGACCGTATTGTAAAAACAAGATTCCGTACCAATGAAAATCCGTGTATCTGTCCGCCGGATTTCCCGGTGTGCGTATGCGGAAGGAAGAGTATGGGCAAGGTGATCACCCGAAAACCGATCCTTCCATCAAAAGAGGAACTGGAGGAGAACAGCCGTTCAAAGAGCGCAAAGCTTCGTGTATTTGAACGTGCAGAAAAGGAGGAATAAGGTATGGCTTCTTATATTCACGGCTCAGCGGCGCCAAAGCCAGAACAAGACTGGCGGGAAGAACAATTAAGAAGAAGACGGCAGCAGGATATAGGAAAAAATGTAAAGAAGCATCACCGTATCCGCAGAAACCAGGAACGTGCCATGTACATGGATCTTCCTTACGTTATTATACTGACCTTAGCGTCCATCTGCACCTTATACCTCTGTGTCAATTATCTTCACATTCAGTCTGCCATTACAGCCAGAATGCATAATATCGAGGCTATGGAAGAAAAATTAGAGAAGATGCGTACAGAAAATGATGCCTTAGAGACCAGTATTAATACCAGCATTGACTTAAATGAGATTTATGAGATCGCTACCAAGGAACTGGGTATGGTCTATGCAAAAAAAGACCAGGTTCTCTTATATGACAAGACGGAAAGTGAGTACGTAAGGCAATATGAAGACATCCCGGAATACTAGGAACAATGCCGGACAGGAAGGACATTCCGGCAAACGCAAAAATAAAGAGAATATATTCAGGCGAAGGCCCTTCGCCAAATACATGCAGGTAAAGCTGGCGATCACAGTTCTTCTGATATCGCTGGCTTTGTTTGCTCTTGTTTATGTTTTATACCGCATTGTAAATGAAAATAATGAGCGTTACAACAAGATCGTATTATCCCAGAGACAGCAGGAGTATGCCAGCAGGACTATTCCTTACAGGCGGGGTGATATTGTAGACCGTAACGGAACCTATCTGGCTACCAGTGAAAAAGTATACAATCTTATCCTTGATCCCAGTCAGATCATGGATAAGCCGGATTATTATCTGGAACCAACCATACAGGCACTGGTGGATGTGTTCGGATTTGATGGAAATGAGCTTCGCAGTCTGATCCAGGAGCGGCCCAAACGGGCGTATCTGCGTTATAAAAACGGCAGGCAGCTTTCATATGACCAGAAAAGCCAGTTTGAAGAGACTGAAAAAGAAAGAAATGCTGCTTACAGAAAAAGTGATGACGATAACCAGTCCCGTTTCCGTGTGACCGGCGTATGGTTTGAAGACGAGTACCGCAGGATCTATCCTTACGGCTCTGCGGCCTGCAATGTAATCGGTTTTGCAAGCGGGGACGGAAGCAGCGGTACAGGCGGCATTGAACAGTATTACAATGACAGCCTGATCGGTGTCAATGGAAGGGAGTATGGCTATCTGGATGAAGATGCCAACCTGGAAGGTGTTGTTAAATCTGCAGTCAATGGAAAGACACTTGTCTCCACCATTGATCTGAATGTGCAGAATATTCTTCAGAAGTATATAGATGAGTGGCAGAATAGTGTGGGAAGCCATGTGACAGCGGCCATTGCCATGGATCCAAACAATGGTGAAGTTCTTGGAATGGCTACCAGCAATAAATTTGACTTAAATGATCCACGGAATACAGATGGATTTTCTGAAGAAGAACTTCTGGCTCTGGGAAAAAAAGAGGCAGTCGGCGTTTACCACAGGGAAAACCCGGACCAGACTATTACAGAAGATCAGGCATTGGATCATTATTCCAGAGAGGATATCCTTTCTTATGGCAAGCAGGTTGCATGGAACCAGCTGTGGAGAAACTTCTGCGTCAGCGATACCTTTGAGCCAGGTTCACCGTCTAAGATCCTGACAGTTGCAGCAGGTCTGGAAGAGGGCGTTTTAAAGGGAAATGAATATTTTGACTGTGGCGGATATCTCCATGTAGGTGATTGGGATATTAAGTGTACAGCGTACAGAAAGGGAGGTCATGGTTCTTTAAGCCTGACAGAGTCTATTATGAAGTCCTGTAACGTGGCAATGATGCGGATCGGAGCTATGATGGGCAGTGGTATTTTTGCAAAATACCAGGCAATGTTTGGCATGGGACAGAAAACAGGAATTGATCTTCCCGGCGAGGCAGATGCAGCAGGATTGGTTTATCCCGCTGATAAGATGGGGCCGACAGAACTTGCTACCAATGCTTTTGGACAGAATTACAACTGCACTATGATCCAGATGGCAGCAGCACTTTGCTCTGTGATCAATGGCGGTTCTTATTATGAGCCTCATGTGGTCCGTCAGATATTAAATGAGCAGGGCTCTGTAGTAGAGACAAAAGATCCGGTCCTGGTCCGTGAAACCGTATCCCAGTCTACAGCAGATTATTTAAAGGAAGCCATGTTCCAGACTGTAGAAAATGGTACCGGCGGTGCTGCAAAAGTAGCAGGATACCAGGTAGGCGGTAAAACCGGTACAGCAGAGAAACAGCCACGTTCTGCAAAGAATTATCTGGTATCTTTTGCAGGTTTTGCTCCTGTAGATGATCCCCAGCTGTTTGTATATGTAGTGGTGGATGTGCCTGGTTTTCCGCCTGGTGACCAGCAGGCACACAGTTCCTTTGCAAGCGGCATTTTCTCAAAGATCATGGCAGAAGCACTGCCTTACTTAAATGTATTCCCGGATGGAGACCTTCCGGAAGAAAGTCTGGATGCCAACGGACAAACACCTTCTGAAGGCATCAATACACCGGCATCTGAGACTGGGGAAAACGGGGATAATGATCAGACCCAGCCGGAGGAGACTGCAAAGGCCAGTGAGACGGATGAATATATGGATATAGATGGAGGAAGCGGTATCCCGGATGCAGTACCTGCAAATACAGATGAAACAGGAGAGAATACTACACAGGTTACTTTCCCGAATGCAGGTGAAGCTACAGTACCAGCCCAGACAGATCCACAGGAAAGCCCGGTGGCAGAAAACTCCCAGAGTGCGCAGGCAGATGGGAAGATCCAGGAAAGTGCAGAGAGCGAAAGCCCATCAGAAACACAGCCGCCTGGAGTATAATATGATCTGGCTTCTGTAAGGCAGATGCATAAAAGAAAGAAAAATGCCGTATATATTTAGGAAAACAGCAAAAAGAGGCTGTCTTGTGGATATAAAAGGCGGGAATCTTACAAAACATAGAAAAAATATTGCCGTCCTAGGGCTTCTCATTGCGATCGCAGTGACGGGGCTTTTAGGGCGGCTTGCTTTTCTTATGATCCTGCGCTCTGAGCATTACAGTAAAATGGCTCTGGAACTGCACCAGCGTGAGCGTTCCATTAAAGCTGCCAGGGGGAGGATACTGGATACAAAGGGAAAGGTGATCGCAGATAACCGCACTGTATGTACAGTTTCTGTTATTTATAATCAGGTAAAAGACCGGGAAAAAGTGGCAGAGGAATTAAGCTCCCTTCTTGGGATCGATAAAGAGGCAGTGAGAAAGAAAGTGGAAAAGCGCAGTGTGCGGGAGATCATTAAGACAAACGTAGACAAAGAAACGGGAGATGCAATAAGGCGCTTAAAACTTTCTGGTGTAAAGGTGGATGAAGATTATAAGAGGTATTACCCTTATGGAAGCCTAGCATCTAAGGTTTTAGGCTTTACCGGGGGAGATAACCAGGGGATTATAGGACTGGAAGTAGAATATGATCCTTATTTAAAAGGAACCAATGGAAAAATACTGACTATGACAGATGCGAGAGGCGTTGAAATGGAAAATGGGGCGGAAGACCGGCTGGAACCGGTAGCGGGAAATGACCTGCGTCTTACACTGGATATAGAAATCCAGCAATATGCCCAGCAGCTGGCCTATCAGACCCTTGAGAAGAAGAATGCGAAAAAAGTTTCGATCATTGTAATGGAGCCACAGACAGGCGGTATTTATGCTATGGTCAATGTACCGGAATTTGACTTAAATGATCCCTTTACCCCGGACCAGAATTTAAGAAGCCAGGTTTTACAAAAAGAAGTGGAAGAAAGACCGGCCGGTATAAAAAAACAGGAACTTTTAAATGCCATGTGGCGCAATACCTGTATCAATGATACCTATGAGCCGGGATCTACCTTTAAGATTATTACAGCAGCTGCAGGATTGGAAGAAGGAGTGGTAAAGCTGACAGATAAATTCAGCTGTCCGGGCTTCCGGGTGGTGGAGGACCGCAGGATCCGGTGCCACAAGGCAGGGGGACATGGAGCAGAGACCTTTTTACAAGGGGTAATGAATTCCTGCAATCCTGTGTTTATTGATGTGGGGCAAAGACTGGGAAGAGATGCTTATTATAAATATTTTATCCAGTTTGGTTTAAAGGGAAAAACAGGGATCGATCTGCCGGGAGAAGCAGCTACTATTATGCATAAAAAGGAAAATATAGGACCGGTGGAGCTTGCAACTATTTCTTTTGGGCAGTCCTTCCAGATCACTCCCATTCAGCTGATCACTACGGCAGCTTCTATTATTAACGGTGGAAGGCGGGTGACGCCTCATTTTGCAGTAGGAACGGTAAGCCCGGATGGAAAAAACTATAAAGCTTTTTCGTATCCTGTTGGTAAACGGATCTTGTCAGAGGAGACCAGTGCTACCATGCGCTATGTATTAGAACAGGTGGTGGCAGAGGGAAGCGGACGAAAAGCAGCAGTAGAAGGTTTTTCTATTGGAGGAAAAACGGCTACTTCTGAAAAATTACCCAGAAGCAGAAAAAAATATATTTCTTCTTTTTTAGGCTTTGCCCCGGCAAATGATCCACAGGTCATTGCACTGATCACTATTGATGAACCGGAAGGAATCTACTATGGAGGAACCATTGCAGCTCCTGTGATCGGAACTCTTTTTGAAAATATCCTTCCATGTTTAGAAACAGTGGATCCTGAACCTGGAAAACCTTTAAGTTGATTATTCTGCAAAAAAGACGTATACTAATTACCAAATAAGACATACATATGAGATTGAGGTGCTTTATGATTCGTGAAACAATATTAGCTATTATCATTGCATTTGCCGTCAGCGCGCTTTTGTGCCCGGTTATCATACCGTTTCTGCATAAGCTGAAATTCGGCCAGCAGGTAAGAGATGACGGCCCCCAGAGCCATTTGAAGAAGCAGGGAACCCCCACAATGGGCGGTTTGATCATTCTGTCCAGTATCATTATCACATCTGTTTTTTACATTCCGTCTTATCCAAGGATCATCCCGGTCCTGTTTATGACTGTGGGCTTTGGTATTATCGGATTTTTAGATGATTATATTAAGATCATCATGAAACGGTCAGAAGGATTAAACCCCATCCAGAAGCTGATCGGACAGTTTATTATCACCGGCATTTTTGCATGGTATCTGCTACACAGCGGGGAAGTTGGCATCGATATGCTGATCCCATTTACAGGAGGATTTGAGAATGGAAAATTCTTATCTCTTGGCATTTTATTTGTGCCGGCCCTGTTTTTTATCACACTGGGTACAGATAATGGGGTAAACTTTACAGATGGACTGGATGGTCTTTGTACCAGCGTGACGATCCTGGTGGCTACATTTCTCACTATTGTAGCTATTGGGGAAAATATGGGTATCAGTCCGATCACAGGAGCCGTTGTGGGAAGCCTGCTGGGCTTTCTGCTTTTTAATGTTTATCCGGCCAAGGTATTTATGGGTGATACAGGTTCTCTGGCGTTAGGGGGTTTTGTGGCATCTGCAGCCTACATGATGCGTCTGCCTTTATTTATTCCTATTATTGGCCTTATTTATCTGGTAGAAGTACTTTCTGTTATCATCCAGGTTACTTATTTTAAGAAAACCGGTGGAAAACGTATTTTCAAAATGGCTCCTATCCATCATCATTTTGAACTGTGCGGCTGGTCTGAAACAAGGGTAGTAGCAGTATTCTCTATTGTTACTGCGCTTTTATGCATGATCGCATATCTGGGACTGTAGGTTTTCAGAAAGATTATAGAAAGACAGGAGGGTGTACACCCGGAAAAAACGGAGGTTAAAAGCAACATGAACCAGAGCAAAGTATTAGTTGCAGGTACTGGTATCAGCGGTATTGCTGCTGCAAGACTGGTCCTGGAGCGGGGCGGCGAAGTGGTGCTTTATGATGGCAACACTGCCTTAGACCCGGCAGAGATCCGTAAGAAATTTAAAGAAGAAGACAAAGTAGGTATCGTTCTTGGTGAGATCAAGCGTTCTGACCTTTTAGGTGTGGAACTTTGTATCATCAGCCCAGGTATCCCTTTAAACAGTGCTTTTGTGTCAGTAGTAGATGAAGCAGGTATCCCTGTTCTCGGTGAGATCGAACTGGCGTATCAGTGTGGTCTTGGAAAGCTGGCTGCTATTACAGGAACTAATGGAAAGACTACTACAACGGCTCTTACAGGTGCCATCCTTAAGTCACAATATGAGGAAACTTTTGTAGTAGGAAATATTGGAGAGCCTTATACTTCAAAGGTATCTGAAATGACAGAACAGTCTGTGACTGTGGCAGAGGTAAGCAGCTTCCAGTTAGAGACCATTATGGACTTTCATCCGGACGTAAGTGCTATTTTAAATCTTACACCAGATCATTTAGACCGTCATGGCTCCATGGAGAATTATGTACGCATTAAAGAGTGCATTACCATGAACCAGACAGCAGAGGATGCTGTGGTGTTAAATTATGATGATCCGCTGCTGCGGGAATTCGGTGAAAGCAGGATAGAAGAAACGGCTTCCAAACCAGATGAAAAACTGGAAAAAACCGGGAATGATCTGGTAGATGAAGAAGCCGGAGAAACAAAAGAAAGCGCCGGTACAGAGGCAGATACAGAAGAAACGGAAGAAACAGCAGAAAGCAGTCTTGCAGGGCTTCGGGCGAAGGTTTACTGGTTTTCCAGCAGAGAGCGTTTAAAAGAGGGTTTTTTCCTGGATGGGGACAATATTGTCTATGCAGATGGGAAAAAAGAACAGATCCTTGTAAATGTTAAGGATCTGCAGCTGCTAGGACGGCACAATTATGAAAATGTAATGGCAGCTGCCTATATCGGACTGTTAATGGGTGTTCCTTTTGAGAAGATACAGGAGACAGTGCGCCAGTTTAAACCTGTGGAGCACAGGATCGAATTTGTAAGAGAGCGTACCGGTGTCCGCTATTATAATGATTCCAAGGGAACGAACCCGGATGCTGCTATCCAGGCTCTTAGGGCAATGCCGGGCCCTGTGCTTCTTATTGCAGGCGGTTATGATAAAAACAGTAACTATGATGAGTGGGTGAAGGAATTCGCCGGCCGCGTAAAATATCTGGTGCTTATTGGAAAGACCAGGGATAAGATCGCAGCCTGTGCAAAAAAATACGGTTTTACAGAGATCATGTATGCAGAAGATTTAAAAGAGGCAGTCCAGGTGTGTGCTGTTTATGCAGACACAGGAGATTATGTGCTTCTGAGCCCGGCATGTGCAAGCTGGGATATGTTTAAAAATTATGAAGAACGCGGGCGTGTTTTTAAAGAGTGCGTCATGGCGCTTTAGGAGGTAGAAGACAATGGCGGGAAAAAAACGGCGAAGAAGACATCCCGGAGGAGCTCCTTCTGGTATGGCCGCAGATCACCCACAGGCGTCCCGCCAGAACGGCAGACCTGTCCAGATCAAAGGACAGCAGGAAGTTCCAGTAAGGCGGGGAGGTAAACAGGTACGTTATGTACAGCCGGGTCGTGGAGCTGCTTATCCGGTAAATGGGGCAGTGTATGGAAGAAATGGAGGGGCTTATCCATCAGATGCAGCAGTTTATGCACAACAGGAAGGGATGCAAAAAAAGAGAAAGCCCCGTCATTTTTATGATTACAGCCTTCTTTTTATCATCATTTTCCTTACGGTATTCGGACTGGTCATGATCTACAGTGCCAGCTCTTATACAGCTCAGTTAAGTAATAAATATGGCGGAAATAGTGCCTATTTTATACAGAGGCAGGCAATGATCGCAGCTGCAGGCTTTCTGGCAATGTTAGGCATATCAAAATTGGATTATCATTTGCTGGTAAAGCTCGCGAGACCTTCATACTGGATGTCTTATGTGCTGATGGTTGCTGTTTCTCTTGTAGGAAGATCGGTAAACGGTAAAAGAAGATGGCTGGGAGTGGGATCGTTTAGTTTTCAGCCTACAGAGTTTGCAAAGATCGCCCTGATCATTATGCTGGCATATTTTATTACGAAAAAAGGTGATAATATCAATCACCTTAAAGCTGCTTTAAAGGTAGTGTATTTAACAATTCCCATCGCAGCCATTGTAGCAGCCAACAACCTAAGCTCCGGTATTATCCTTGTAGGTATCGGCTTTGTTATGCTTTTTGTAGCATGCAGGATCAAATGGCCTTTTTACGGTATAGCAGCCGGTGCGATCGGTCTCCTTGCAGGTGCGGGGCCTATTGGTAAGGTCCTGGTACAGATAAAAGTGCTTCAGCCATACCAGTACCGTCGTATTGAGGCATGGCTGAACCCGGAGCTGGATCCTGAAGGAAAAAGCTTCCAGGTACTCCAGGGGCTGTATGCTATTGGTTCTGGTGGTCTTTTTGGTCAGGGCTTAGGACAGAGTATCCAGAAATTGGGTTTTCTTCCTGAATCGCAGAATGATATGATCTTTGCTATTATCTGTGAGGAGCTGGGGCTTTTTGGAGCCGTATCCATTATCCTGATCTTTCTGTTTATGATCTTCCGGTTTATGGTTATTGCCAATAATGCACCGGATCTGTTTGGTGCATTGCTTGTAGTAGGTGTTATGGGACATATTGCTATTCAGGTTGTTTTAAATATTGCAGTTGTTACCAATACAATTCCTAATACAGGCATCACACTTCCCTTTATCAGTTATGGAGGTACGTCAGTTCTGTTTACCATGATTGAAATGGGCATTGTCTTAAGCGTGTCTAACCGCATACGGCTGGAAAATTAACTGTAGATCATTTCATACATACATGCACTTAAGCAGCCATCAGGGCATATAATCACAGTAGGATGTTCTTTCTGTGGAGGTGCCTTTTTGGCTGCAATTCAGGTTTATGGGATGAATTCTTTAGAAGGAGAGATTTCTGTTCAGGGCTCTAAGAATGGTGCTCTTCCTGTTATGGCAGGAGCTTTACTGCATAAAGGGGTAACGGTGCTTTTAAACGTACCGGATATAGAAGATACCCGGTGCATGACAGATATTTTAAGAGAGCTTGGCTGTGACTGTAAAAGAGAAGGCATACGCCTTGTGATCGATGCCTCAAAGGCATCAGGTACAGAAGTACCGGAAAAATATGTAAAAGCCATGCGTTCTTCCATTATATTGCTGGGTGCCCTGCTTGGAAGAATGAAGGAAGGGCAATGCAGTCTGCCTGGAGGCTGCCTGATCGGGGCAAGGCCGGTGGATCTGCATTTAATGGTCCTTCGGGGACTGGGGGCAGAAATCACAGAAAAAGAGGGAAAGTTCCGTGCAGATGCTGGTCAGGGGCTTTCAGGCAGTGAGCTGTATCTTCCATATCCAAGTGTGGGTGCTACAGAACAGGCGATTTTAGCAGCTGTACTGGCGGATGGGGTGACAGTGATCCACGGGGCAGCAAAAGAACCGGAGATCTGCGAATTGTGCTTCTTTTTAAATGGAATGGGTGCTGTGATCTGTGGCATGGGAACGGACCATCTGATGATACAGGGGGTAAAAACGCTTCATGACAGCCTGTGGAAGGTGGCAGGAGACCGTATTGCAGCAGGAACTTATTGCAGTGGTGTGATGATGGCAGGAGGAAGCATTAGTTTAAAAGAAGTGATACCGGAGCAGTTAGAAGAGCCTCTTATATTGTTCCAGCGGGCGGGAGCTGTAGTTAAAAGGGAAAGGGAACGGCTTTTTATTTGTATGAAAGACCGGCCGGATCCCCTGAAAATCTCTACAGGCCCCTATCCTGGTTTCCCCACAGATATGCAGTCTCTTTTTATGGCGTTTTTATCCATTGCAAAGGGGGAGAGCTGTATTACGGAAAACGTATTTGAGGATCGTTTTGGAACAGCAGCAGAGCTTGTGAAAATGGGAGCTGATATTACCTGCCAGGGAAAAACAGCGGTGATAAAGGGTGTACCCTTGTTAGCAGGAACAAAAGTAAGGGCATTGGATCTGAGAGGCGCAGCTGCATTAGTGATGGCGGCTTTAGGAGCTGAAGGAAGCACTATTATAGAAGATTGTTACCATATTAAAAGAGGATACGAAGATATCTGCCGTGATCTGAGGGCATTAGGCGGCAGAGCAGACTGGATGGAGAGTGATACAGGATGATAAGAAGAGCTGGGAGAAAAAGCTTTACATGGATAAGGATCGCCGCACTGCTTTTAATACTTGGGGCGATCCTTATATTTGGCCTGCGGATCAAAGAAGTGACTATATCCGGAAGTGACCGTTATACGCCGCAGCAGATTGAAAACATCCTGTTTTCTGGGCGTTGGGGAAATAATACCATCCTGGCTCTTATTAATGATAAAACAAAACCCCACAAACAGATCCCCTTTGTCGAAGATTATAAGATTGTTTTTCATGGTCCTTTTAAGGTGGAGGTCATTGTTTATGATAAAAGCATTGTAGGTTACGTATCTTATATGAGCAGTTATATGTACTTTGACCGAGAGGGAATTATTGTGGAAAGCTCTGCAGACTGCCTTCCGGGAATCCCGCAGATCACAGGTCTGGAATTTGGACGCATTATTTTGTACAGACCTCTTCCTGTAAAGAATCCGAAAATATTTGAAGAGATATTAAATCTGACCCAGCAGCTGTCTGTTTATAATATCCAGGTGGACCGTATCCGCTTTTCCATTTCAGGACAGCCTTCCTTTACCATTGGCCAGATGGAAGTGACTTTGGGAGATGAGGGAGATGTAGACGGAAAGCTGTCTCTTTTAAATGATATCTTGCGGGATCATCCGGAATTAAAGGAGAAAAAGGGAACTTTGGAGCTGGACGGATATTCAGATACAGGCAATGATGGGGCAATACCATTTAAGTTGAAATAAAAGTCCGTGCAGGCGCTGCCTGTACCGGTGATCCGGGCTGTAGCCCTTATTCATAGAGGGTTAAAAAAGTAAATTCAGGGTTGATTTTTTGGGGAAAATAAAATATAGTATTAGTTAGGCTAGAAATCAGAAACATTTTATAATAATAGAAAAGCACAGTACCATGTTCTTTGAACAGGGTTTCAAGAAGGAGGACAAGTATCTTGTTAGAGATTAAAATAAATGAGTCAGAGAATGCTGCAAGAATTATCGTAGTAGGTGTAGGCGGTGCCGGAAATAACGCAGTAAACCGCATGATCGATGAAAATATTGCAGGTGTTGAGTTTATCGGCATCAATACAGATAAGCAGGCACTGCAGTTCTGCAAGGCTCCTACTGCTATGCAGATCGGAGAGAAGCTGACAAAGGGCTTAGGTGCGGGTGCACGTCCGGAAGTTGGTGAGAAGGCAGCAGAAGAGAGCTCTGAGGAGATCTCCCAGGCATTAAAGGGCGCTGATATGGTATTTGTTACCTGTGGTATGGGAGGCGGTACCGGTACTGGTGCAGCTCCTGTTGTTGCAAAGATCGCGAAGGATATGGGTATCCTTACTGTTGGTGTTGTAACAAAGCCTTTCCGTTTTGAAGCAAAAGCACGTATGCAGAATGCGTTAAATGGTATCGAATGTTTAAAGCAGGCTGTAGATACTCTGATCGTTATCCCAAATGACCGTCTTCTTGAGATCGTAGACCGCCGTACCACTATGCCGGATGCTCTTAAGAAAGCAGATGAAGTCCTTCAGCAGGCAGTTCAGGGTATTACTGACCTTATCAATGTTCCTGGTCTGATCAATCTTGACTTTGCTGATATCCAGACTGTTATGATCGATAAGGGTATCGCTCATATTGGTATTGGTAAGGCTAAGGGTGATGACAAGGCTGTTGAGGCAGTTAAGCAGGCTGTATCCAGCCCTCTTCTTGAAACTACCATTGAGGGTGCAAGCCACGTTATCATCAATATCTCCGGCGATATCAGCCTGATCGAAGCAAACGAAGCAGCAAGCTATGTTCAGGAACTGGCTGGCGATGATGCAAATATCATCTTTGGTGCTATGTATGATGAAAACGCCCAGGATGAGGCAAGTATTACTGTTATTGCTACAGGACTGGATGAGCACAATGCAACATCCTCTGTATCCAAGGCTATGACCGGATTTTCTTCTAATAATTTTAAGACACAGGTTCCGGAGAAGGCAGCTTCCGCAGAAGCAGCAGCAACTGAGGCAGCTCCGGCTTTTACAAAGCCGGCCCAGCCTGCATTTAACCGCACCTTTAATCCTGGTGCAGCTGCACAGCCAACCTATACAGTTCCTAAGTTTACAGGCGCAGGAAGCTTTAATACAGGTGCTGCAAACACCCAGGAAGCACCAAAACAGGCAGCTCCATCTACAGAGAGAACAGCTCCTTCCTTCCGCCCAGCAGCAAACAAGGAAATGCAGATCAATATCCCGGATTTCTTAAAGAATAAGCGGTAATAGATTTTTGAATCATCTGCATATGCAAAGCACGTAGCAATTCGGTATCAGAGTATTATAGTATAGTAAGACCTTTTCTACAGACAGTAAGCCTGTGGAAGAGGTCTTTTTTGCGTTCAAAAATGCGAAGATTGTCGAAAAAAACAGCGTTTCCTCCAACACTCTTCGACAGCATTTGCACTTAAGAATGATTATAATGTACCTCATAAAGAACCCTATATATTCACCCATGGTCATTAAAGGAGGCGGAAAAAAGTCCGGGAAGATGATGTACAGAGTTTACATAGATGTGATATTTGCAGTGAATTTTTTAATGGATCTGGCGGTGCTTGCTATGTTGAACCAGCTTTTTTCTTACCGTGCAGATTTTAAGCATATGTTAAAAGGAGCTTTTGTAGGAGCTTTGTGGGCATGTATCCTGGCGGCTTTTCCGGGGATTCCTCTTATATTACAGATGTTTGGGACTTATGTGGCGGCAGGAGCGCTGATGGCAGCTGTTGCCTATGGCATAAGAAGCAGAAGAGAGATTTTACGGGCAGTAGGGGGAATTTACCTTATATCGGTGGGAATATTCACCCCCTATTATGGGGTGGGTATAAGGTGTATGGCGTAAGAATATGTGGATAAATAGTACGATAAATACAAGGAAAGGTGGAAAGTGTGCATGACGTATGAGGAAAAAGAGGATAGCAGAGAGGTTATCCTAGTTGGGTACTATAACGTCTTATTCTACTTAATATTTAGAGTTGGTTTAGATGAATACAAGAAAGATATTCTTATTGAACGCATAAGAAGTGGGGAACGAATGGTAATGAAAGATATCTATAGATGGTGTGAAGGGCATCAAGTACCATTCTGGACAAAGTTTATATATCGCAAAGATTTTTCTGTTAAGGCAAACTTGTGGAATTTGTATTCATATTGCCGTTTCGTATATGAAATTAGGGGAACCCATTATAATATGGATAATAAAAAGTAAAGGAACTGTTGATAAAAGGCTAGACCGAGACAAAGATAATCCGTCAGCAGCAAAAAAGGAAACAATCAGCCCGTTAGAGTAATTGTTGGTTTTGCCCAATTCTGAAAAATATCCTTAGTGGTTTGTGTGAATAGCTTTCCTTTGGAAAAAAGGGTAGTGTTGCGTTTATAACTAAAAGGAGGGATCGAAGGCAATGATTTTGGAACTGGATTTTTTGCAGGAAGTACAGATACTATATGAGCGTTCAGTGCGTTTAAACAGATTACAGCATTCATATACAAATAGAATGGATACCTTCATCTGCAATTACATTACAAGACATGGTTTTTGGAGCAATCCTGCAGCAGTTGGTGCAATTATGAATTGTTTACCGTCACTTTATTATCCAGAGTTAATGTCAAAGATAAGGGAAGTATTCCATTGTGAAAAATATGAGTTGATGGATCTTGCATATAGAGAGAACTATCGAATAGATCCAGAGTTGAAAAGGAGATTGCAGAAGATTTTTCCGGTACTCAGAGACCGGAGAGAAAAGGCAGGAAAAGCGACCACGTTATTATGGGAATATATTTATGACTATTTTAAAAAAAATAGGCTGTTTACAAATAAAGAAGCGCTGGAGGAAATCTTTGAAGCTGTGCCTGATAGTTACGTGAAATTTCGGATATGGGACGCACACCAATTAGAAAAGAAGAAAGAGAAAAATAAAAAAAAGGAGGAGTGCAGATAACGTGGCAGGAAACATATAGAATCAAATATCCAACTTGTATTCATATTGTCGTTTTGTATATGAAATGAGAGGAACTCATTATGATATAGATGATAAGGAGTAGTCGGATTTTTCCGGCTATTTTTTTAAGGAAAAGAAAGTGTTCGAGAGTCGGGAAATATGCAGCAAAATGTGGCAAAACGCAACAATGCTTGGAGGTGATAACGTGCGGAAGGAAAAATTTAAAATTAAATGTCCCAAACGGATTCAATTTGGGGATCCATTGTATTATGAAGATTTTAAAGATAAACCGGAGAGACTCAAAAAGCTGGTGGTCGATTATAAGCCAAAGCCTGAATTTAAGGCAGGCGTATTGTTGACGGAAATGGAATATCCTGAGTTTCCGGGATACATGGCACGGACAATAACCGTTTATTTTGCACCGGAACAATATCTTTCTACATATTTGGATGAAAAGATATATGCTTCACAGAAAATAGAGCAGAAAGAAATCGGTGTTGATTCAGCCCGTTACCTGATTGATGTTGATGGGCGATACGAAGATATTAGAACAGGTGGAGATGGTTATTGGGGGGATTACCAGGAACTGTACCGTGAAATAAATGGGAAGAAATATGTGGACGCCGTGGTGATTTCAATTTCCATGCCGGATGATATGTCCTTTGAGAGCATGAAACGTCTGGCAGAGTATTTTTTTGAAGATATGAGTCCAGACAGGGAGCCAAAAAAAGCAGACAAGAAAAAAGGAAGGGACAGATAATGGGATTTAGCTACAGACGAATAAAAGAGAATGGTTTATTACGAGGGGAGATTTGATATGGGCAGTGGGATAACTGAAATTAACAAAGATACTTTCTGGCAGCTCATTGAAGAAACGAAAAATCAATGTGGACAGGATATGGACGCATCTATTTCCTGGATTAAAAAAGAACTGCTTAGTATGCCGCCGGAACAATCCCTGCGATTTCATGCGATTATGCACGGGTACCGGGATCTGGCTGATAAATACGGGCTTTGGACGGCAGCCATCTTTATAAAAGAGTATGGTTGTTCGGATGACGGATTTATGGATTTCAGGGCATGGCTGATCGCACAGGGGAAAGATATCTATATGGCGGCGTTAGAGAATCCGGATTCCCTAACAAGGGTAGAACAGTATGGAGACTGTGAATTTGAATTACTTAATTATGTTGGAGATTATGCCTATCAGGAACTGACCGGGCGAAGCGCTTATGAAGATTGCACACCGGAAATGGAAAAAAGGGTGCTGGAAGAAATATCCGGGGAAATCAAATATCATCCGCTGATCGAGTATCCATTGCAGCCGCCGGATGTGGCTGCGGTATATCCTGAAATAGGTGACATGATTATGAAAAAGTATAGCATCCGCTTTTTCAGCAAAGATTCCTCCCTATGGAATACTTCACTGCCGGAGCTGAAAGCAATGATAGAAAAGGGAGCGGCTGAAGTACGGAAACTTAAAAAGGCGAAACAAAAAAATAAGGATAAGCCCCGAAAGCGAGACGATCCGTCCAGATAGTGATAATAGGTAGTTTGCACGATCTGTGGAAGAAAATCTTGTTGCATTCTGTGAATAGCTTTCTTAGCCGAAAATGGTATAGTGTAAGGCTTGATAGAACACAATGAATAAGAAGGGAGCGATTCGGAATGCATGCACAATTAGAAGAACTGTGGATAGATGCCATGGAGATGAAAGTGGGTGAGCAGATTACAACTTATCTGCGAAAAAACCACCCGGAATATCAGGAGATAGAAGCACGCCAGAAAAAACTGATTGAGGATTATCCCATGTTGTGGAAAGTGGTGGATGGAGATGGGACAGTTACTTTGAACGAAAAAGAACATTGTGCTTTAAAAGAATATCTGTCCAATCAGGATGACATGGAGCGGCTGGAAAAAGAATACCATTATTATTATGGACAATCCCATGTATTCTCTTATGGGCGCATGTTAAAAAGTATCCAGAGGGAAATCAATCCGGATGGGGATGTGGCAAGAAAGAGAAAACTGGCTGATATGCTGATAGAAGCGAGAACCAGCGAAGCGGAAATGGATTTTTTGAAAGAAGATGAAGAATATCAGAAAAGACGGAAAGAGTCATTACGACAGGAAGGGATCTTAAAAACCATGAATCTGCCGGAAGATATCAAGAATCAGATCGACCTGCTTACCTGCTCGATCAATGACCACTGGAGCCGATATGCCGAACTGGTTTATCAGTATGCGATGGAGGATATCCTGACATTTCTGATAGAAAGGTAGGCAGCACAATGGAAAAAGATACAGTCAGGACGATCAGCAATGGTAAAAGTCGGAAATGGGGATCCAGGGATCAGGCAAAAATGTATTACCTGCAACTGGCGGCCTTTGCCGAGGGAGACGAAAGGCAGAGATATATGAATATCCTTGTGCGGTTAGCAAAGGGTATGAAGGTATGCAGTGACAAGAAACTTTAGATAACATGCTCTAAATTATCTTATGAAAAGTTTCGTATAACGGCAGGCAGGATCGGAAGGTTCTGCCTGCCGTTTCTTTTAAGACCACAACTAGCTGGAAGAAAAAAATCCCTGCCATCGGCAGGCACTTCCTCTTCCGGCAGGTTTTCCACACCGGGGTATCCGAACCCCCATTATTTTAATCATTCAATAGAAGGGATGTGAAGCCTATGATTATAGGAATCGATCATGGCTATTATGCCATGAAAACCCCGCATGTCTGTTTCCCAACAGGGCTGTCCAAGTATGACTATGAGCCATACACGATGCAGAACGTGCTGCAGTATGCGGGGAATTATTATGTCTGCGGTACCGGACGACAGACTCTCATGAAAGACAAGACAGCCAATGATAATTATTATCTGCTGACGATGGCGGCATTGGCACAGGAGATTGAATACCGCAGGGCAGAGAGGAAGGGAAAAATCATTCTCGCAGCCGGATTGCCGCTTGCAGGTTTTGGAAGGGAAAAGACGGCTTTCCGGCAGTATCTGTTCCGGAAGGAGCAGCCACTTTGTTTCAAATACGAAAATGAATCATATGAACTGACGATCGAGGATGTGAAACTGTTCCCCCAGGGCTATTCTGCGCTTGCTCTCCATCCGGAATATGTTCGGGATGAGCCGTCTGTCCTTTTGGTGGACATCGGTGGCTGGACAGTGGACCTGATGAGGCTGGATAATGCTGTTCCCAATGCGGCTACCTGCCGCAGCCTTGAGCTTGGGGTTATTCGTTGTATCGATGAAACGATGGAGCAGGTACGCAGAAGTACCGGATTGTCTGTGACAGATATCCAGATCGAGCGTGTCTTAAACGGAAATAGCTGCAGTTTGGATCCAAAAGCCAAAGAGATCATTCAGAAGAATGGGCGCAGTTATACGGAGAGGATTTTGTCTGCCATTATGGAGGCTGGCTTTGACCTTCGGGCGATCCCGTCCGTTTTCATAGGCGGCGGTTCCACCATCGTAAGACGCCACGTGACACCGCAGGACGGGCTTTGCAGGGCTTTCTACTTAACGGACGTAAAAGCCAACGCTGCCGGATATGAACGGATTGTGGGGCAGATGTGCGCGAGGTGAGCCGCCCCGTTTTTTCCTTTCGCCCAACACTGGATGATCCGGAGCATAAGCGAGCATGGGAGATTTTACAGAGTGTTCCCAATGGACAAAAAAATGCTTTTCTGGTTCAGACAATCCTGCAATCTGCGGATAGTGAAAACCTGATAGAAAAAATACGGATGGTGTTCCGGGAAGAATTGAAGGAGGTTCAGATATCTCCGGAAAAAAGTACGGGGAAACAGGAAGATGAGATTCCGGCACAAATGCTGGATTTTCTTTCCAGCATGGAAGATGTTCCAGAATGAGCAGTAACGCAGAAGTTATTGGTTTTACTAAAAAAATGGAAGGAAAATTTGTCAGATCTTGTGAATGGATATTTCAGGGTTCTTCGCTTATTGTTGTGTTACCAAAAGAAAGGAGAACCAAAAGATGGAAGAAATGATTTGTATTGAGTTAAAAGAAACAACCTTGGAAAAACTGGAAGCGATTGCCCGATGGAAGGCAAAACAGGAAGGAAAAGCGGTCAGCGTAGAGGATCTTGTGGGAATTGCGATTGAGCGGCATTTGGACAGATTATCGGAAAAGCTAAACATCAAAGCGTAGTGATTTAAGGAGAAAGCGGTTGGCTGATAGAAGGCCAACCGCTTTTTGCGTGACAGCGAGAACTTGTTTGACAGGAAGTTTAAGGATATTCGGACGGGAAAAGGCAAAGGAGGTGGTGCTGTTTTGAAAGTATAGATACATCTATGTATTGTTGGTTGTGCAATGATCTGGAAGCCGATGTTTGTTGGGTATTGTGAATAGCTTTCCATGTATCTTTGGAGTATTGTGTGTATAACAAAACGAAAGGAGATAACGCAGATGGAAATGAAGAATATATGCGGTAAGATCCCACTTGAACTGCATGCAAAGGTGAGAGGGGAAATCGAGCAGCGTGAAATTAGCACACAAGAATTTCTGCAACAGGTAATCGAAGAACATTTTATGGAAAAAGGAGTGGAACAGATGGCAGCAAGAACAATCGCAGTACAGGTAACAGAGGAATTATTCGGAAGGCTCAAAGCGGCAGTCGCATGGAAAGGATGCAAACAGAAGGATTTCCTTATAAGCATCATCGAAAAGGCAATCGAGGAAGTAGAAGCAGAGCAGGAGAATGCGAGAAGGGAGAAAGAAGCCCTGGCATCCCAAGAGGAAGAAACTGAGGAAGGATCAGAAGAAGCCGAGGGAGAGCCGGAAGAAGCTGAGGAAGAGCCGGAAGAAACCGATGAAGAACCGGAAGAAGCTGAAGGAGAGCCAGAGGAAGAACCGGAAAGAACCGGAGAAGAAGGTGAATCTGAAGAACCAGAGCCAACCGAGGAATCCAAAAAAGTGCTGCCTGATGGGGAAACGGAGAATGTCGGAGCAGAAATGAATGAACCGGGGACGATAGATGAGGATGAAGAACCGGAAGAAGCGATAGGGGCATAACGGATAGATACATAGAAAACAGCAGAAAAGAAACAGAGGAAAACGGTGTGGCGAATGCCATGCCGCTTTTTTTGAGAAAGGAGGAGGATAGCTGGAACAATTCGATTTTTTGATTTATTCAGCGGAATCGGTGGATTCCGTGAAGGGCTGAGGCGTGCCGGGGACTTTGAATGTGTCGGACACTGCGAAATGGATCCCTATGCGGACAGAAACTACCGAAGGCTGTTCGATACGGAAGGGGAGTGGTATTGTGATGACGCAAGAAATATTGAAACAGGAGCCATGCCGGACTTTGATCTTTTATGTGCAGGATTTCCTTGCCAGGCTTTCTCCATCGCCGGAAAACGTGAAGGTTTTAGTGATGCCAGAGGAACCCTGTTCTTTGAAGTTGCCCGATTGGTTGCAGACAAACGACCTGCGTATTTTCTCCTTGAAAATGTACCCGGACTCTTATCGCATGACAAAGGGCGGACGTTTCTTGCCATCCTCAGCACGTTTTCTGAGTTGGGGTACCATGTCGAATGGAAGGTGCTTAACAGCAAGGATTTCGGAGTCCCGCAGTCAAGAAAACGGGTGTATATTATCGGATATCTTGATGGCAGATGTGCCGGAAAAATATTACCTGTCCCCGTACCAAACGGAGCAGCTCTTATACAAGTCCTTGCAGGAAGCCAGGGGAAAAGAGTCTACGATCCTGCCGGAGTAAGCTGTACGCTTACCTCGCAGGCCGGGGGCATGGGCGGTAAGACCGGCCTTTATGAAGTAGGGATCCCGATCAAGGAGAACACGAAAAAAGGATACAAAATGGCATATCCCGGTGACAGCATTGACCTTGGGTATGCGAACCTGAATACGCGCAGAGGGCGAGTCGGGCATGAGATCGCCCATACGCTGACAACGGAGAGCCAGCAGGGAACCGTGCATTTTGTGGATATGTCTGCCCCGCCGTTTGTAACGGAGAATGCCAGGTGTTTGAATACAAAGCAGGATTCCAGTATCCATAAGCATAAAGGGGAGAGTTCCGGTGTCCTTGTTGAGACTGGACCGAGGGCAATCCTGACGCCGGAGCGCCTCAAGAAAAGGCAGAATGGCCGGAGGATGAAAGCGCCGGAGGAACCGATGTTCACGATCACGGCTACAGACCGGCATGGGGTTGTGTACCATGGAAGGATCCGCAGGCTGGTTCCAAGGGAATGTCTGCGGCTGCAGGGATATTATGACAGCCAGATCGATTTGATGACCGTGGATATGTCTGACAGGCAGCTTTATAAGCAGGCAGGGAATGGCGTGACAGTGAATGTTGTTGAAGCCATCGGCAGAAACCTGAAAGCCGTAGATGAAGAATTAAAGCTGGAGGATTCCGTTTATGCCTATTGACCTCCGGGATCAGTATTTCGGTACGGAGATTGAGATGACAGGTATCACCCGGCAGCGTGCGGCACAGGTGGTGGCAGAGATGTTCGGTACGGACTATTATCATCGGATTTCGTATGACTCGTGGTGTGTGCGCGACCAACAGGGAAAGGAATGGAAGTTCTCCAGTGATGGAAGTATCATTACGGAGAGAAAAGTAAGAGGTCTTAAAACGTGTGCGGATGGAGAATTTGCCACAGAAATGGTAAGCCCGAAACTGGAATATTCCGAAATGGGAAAGCTGCAGGAAGTTGTCCGGTGTCTGCGCCATCATGGGGCATTCGTCAATAGCTCCTGCGGCCAGCATGTCCATGTGGATGCATCCAAGCATACGCCGAGAAGCCTGAAGAACGCCATGACAATCATGTATTCGAAAGAGGATATCCTGTTCAAGGCATTGAGAGTGCAGACTTCCAGGGAACGGAATTATTGCCAGAAGGTGCGTCCTGCCGTGCTGGAAAAGATCCGGAAGATGCCGAACAGCACGATCACAATGGAAAAGTTTAAGAGAGCATGGTATGAGGGTAGTGATGGCAGTGATGAACATTACAACTGGTCAAGATATTATGCTTTGAACCTGCATGCGGTGTTCTTGAAAGGGACATTGGAGTGGCGGTGTTTTGAAAGCACGCTCCATGCAGGGGAGGTGCGGGCAAACATTACGCTTGCACTGGCAATCTCGGCACAGGCGATCAACCAGAAGTGTACGCAGATGAGGAAAACGGAAATATCAGAAAATCTTGCATTCACATTCCGGACGTTCCTTTTAAGGCTTGGCCTGATCGGACCTGAGTACAAAAATGTCCGGGAACATCTTTTGAAGAATCTGGAAGGTGACCGGGCATGGAGGTATGACAAAAGCCAGTATGCCTGCCTGCAGCAAAGAAACCGGGAGCAGGAAACCCGGTAACATGACAATTGAATATGAAAGAAATAAAACCAGCCGGATAGAAAATCACATCTTTCCGGCTTACTTTTTTGAAAGGATGAATAAGACCATGAAAATGAAAAGAAAAATGAAACAGATCATATCCGGGCTGTTGGCCGCGGTAACGATCTTCTCTGGAGCCGTATCCCCTTTGACTGCCTCTGCTGCGGAGACAGATCCAAAGGAAAAGAAGCCCCCGGTATATGAAGAAGTCAAAGACCAGCTAAATGAGGATGAGGTGGTTACGGCGCATGACTATGCAGTGGAGGTCGGCAGTGATTTTGATGTGACTTTCGATTTCACAGGGCTTGACATTATTGACGACAACAAAGTAAAAGTTACATTTGAAGAAGCCAAAAATACCAAGGGAGAAGATTTTTCCACAGACCATGCCGATACCTATAAGGCGGTTTATTATGTGGAACCCAAGACTACGGACCATCCGATCTACCAGATCAGCCGTAATCTGGTGGTGAAAGATACGGGGACTGTTTCCCGCAGCAATATAGAATCAGAAACAGAGAACCACGATGCAGGGCAGACAGAGGAAACCCAGGATGATGGGGAGGATGCCTCGCAAACGGAGAGCCAGCAGACAGAAGTACAGACCGATGGCACATCTGATACCTTGCAGACAGAAGGATTAACAGAAACGGAGCTTGATAAAGCGCTTGAAGAAGCGGAAACACAGGATACTGTGGATGAGGAAAGCGGGCTGTCTGTTTCTGATGTGATGGAGCAGGCCGTAGAGGAAGAAGTGGGACTGTTTTCGCTTGAAGCAGGAGAGAGTGTCACTTTTCAGGCATCTGCAAGAGCGAATACCGGGAATTTAAGTGTGACAGTGACAAAAGGTTCCTGGTATTATTATGCAGATTATGGACTTGGAACTTATCTGACTTGTCCATATACGGTTCAGTTTGGAAGTATCACTGCGACAGCATATTGTGTGCAGCCATCTAAGCCGGGACCTGGGGATGGCGTGTATTCGATTGAAAAACTGGCAGATGGAAAAACGCTTGCCAAGGTCTGCTATTATGGTACGAAAGCCAGCGGTGAGAATGGATTCTTTGATGAAAAGCATCCGGATTTTTCTACAGGAAAGCGATTCATCATTACCCATCTGGCGGCTGCGTATGCCAATGGAAGCGGTGACGCATTTTCCGGTACGAATTCCACCGGACAGGCACTGGCAATGGAACTTTACAATTATTGTGTGAGCCAGCCGGATATCCCGGATGTGGCAATGTCTTTTTCCGATGCGGATGTGACTGCATATATTGATGGCAATTCACAGCGGACAAAAGAGATCACATTTAAAGCGGATGAGCTGCAGACGATCACCATGAAACTGCCAAGCGGCGTCAAATTCCATAACGTGACAACTGGAAAGACCAGTGCGGCAGGTGCAAGCGTGGAGGTAAGCGGAGGAACTAAATTTTATCTTTCCGCACCGCTGACACAGGCAGAAGATGTAAAGGATACCTGGTCTGCTACAATGAAAGGAAGCATCACCAAGGATTTCAGCGCTTATAAGATCACAACGGGATCCGGCACGCAGGATCTGGCCCTTGTATTCGGTGAAGGCGTGGATGATGAAAAATATGTGGATTTCAAGGTGAGCTGGCTGAAGATGGCAACGGTTGAGATCGTTAAGAAAGACAGCAAGACAGGAAATAACCTTGCAGGCGCTGTATATGGGATCTACAGTGACAAAGACTGCACAAAGCTGATCACAGAAATGCCGGCCACAGACAGCAATGGCGCTTCCAGCGTGATGATCACCAAGACACAGGATACCGTATATTTAAAAGAGATTTCAGTACCAACTGGTTATCTAATCGATACGAGATCATATGGTGTGGATCTTGTGATTGGAGGTACGACCACTCAAAATGTGACAGATGAACGTGCCAATGGCACGATCCATCTGGTAAAGAAAGATAAAGAGACCGGAGAAGTGACACAGGGGGATGCCGTTTTTGAGGGCGCCGTGTATGGATTATTTGCCCGTGAGGACATCGTGCATCCGGATGGAAAGACGGGTGTCCTTTATAAAGCAGGTACCCAGGTCGCAACCTTGACTGTAGACGCAAAGGGAAATGCCAAGGCAGAAGATCTGTATCTCGGAAAATATTATGTGAAAGAGATTACCCCTCCGGTCGGATATCTCCCGGATGAGGAAGAACATGATATTGAAGTAAGTTATGAGGGGGACAAGGCAAGAACTGTGGAGCGTACCGCAGAATCCCCGGAGCAGGTAGAGAAACAGCCATTCCAGGTAATCAAGGCAGCGAATAATGGAAAAACGGATGCGGATCTTTTATCCGGCGTTGGATTTTCAGCGTACCTTGTAAGCAGCCTGAAAGTAAATGCGGATGGTTCCTATGATTTTACTTCCGCAGATCCGGTCGTCCTGACCGCTGATGGGAAAACAGAAATGTTTACTGATGAAAAAGGCTATGCCTGCTCTATCCCGCTCCCTTACGGAACGTACATCGTGCGGGAGACAACGACACCGCATAACTTTACCCCGGTAGATGATTTTGTTGTGACAATCTCTGAAAACAAAACGGAACCGCAGGTATGGCGTGTCCTTCTGGATGATGAATTTGAGGCGAAGCTGAAGATCATCAAGAAAGACGATGAGACCAAGAAATCGGTACTGATTCCCAATACAGAGTTTAAAGTTTATGATCTGGACAACCAGAAATATGTGGAGCAGGTAACGACCTATCCGAATACGGCTGTGCATAAATCCTATTTTACGAATGAGGAAGGATATCTGATCCTGCCGGAGAACCTGAAACCGGGAAATTACCGGATCGAAGAAGTGACTGCACCGGACGGATATACATTAAATACGGTTTACGCAGAGATTAAAGTGGATTCCAATACCGCATACCAGGTAGATGGAGTTAGTAAGGATGCCATCATTGAAGTGGAATATGAAAACCATCCGGCAAAAGGCAAGCTTATCATCCATAAAGATGGCGAAGTATTGTCTGGATTTGATGATGATTTCCACTATGAAGCGGCAGATCTTGCGGGCGCCGTGTTCCAGGTATATGCCGCAGAGGATATTTATACGGCGGATCATCAGGTCAATGAATCTGGCAGCCGTAACCTGGAGTATGCCTGCGGTACGCTGGTAGCGACCGTAACAACGGATGAGGAAGGAAAAGCCGTGGTAGAGAACCTGCCGCTTGGAAAATACCGGATCGAAGAAGTAACTGCCCCGGAGGGTTATGTCCTGCATGCATCTTCAAAAGAAGTGGAATTTGTCTATGAAGGACAGGATACTCCGGTCATTACGGAGACAGTGGATTTCACCAACGACAGGCAGAAAGTCAGCATCACGGTAGAGAAGCAGGATGCCGAAAACGGAGCGGTTGTAGAGGGGGCCAAGTTTGGGCTTTACAATGCAGAAGATATCGTATCCGGTGATAAGACCATCGTAACAGCAGATACCCTGCTTGAGACGGTAACCAGTGATGGGAAAGGCAAGGCGGCCTTTGCGCTCGACCTGCCGTTTGGCAAATATTATGTGAAAGAACTGGCAGCGCCGGCCGGATTTGTATCTTCCGATGAAATCCTTACCTTTGACGCTTCTTACCAGGGACAGGATATCCCTGTAGTCAAACTGGAAGCCATAAAGAAAAATGAGCCGACTACGGTTGAAATTACGAAATCGGATATCACCACAGGCGTAGAACTTTCCGGTGCTTCCCTTTCTGTCATTGATAAAGATGGTAATGTCATTGATAGTTGGGTATCCGTAAAGGATGAGCCGCACATCATCAAAAGGCTGACAGCGGGAGAGAGTTATACACTGCGTGAATCTTTTGCACCGTTTGGGTACCTGAAAACAACCGATGTTACTTTTACAGTAGAGGATACGGCAGAGATCCAGAAAGTGGAGATGAAGGATGACGTACCGACCGCAACACTGATCGTCAACAAAAAGGGTGAATTCCTTGACAGCGTGACATTAGTCAGCCAGATCAAGGGAGTTGTGGAGCATATCTTTCATTACATCACCGGAAACCTGACGGATGTTACCTTTGAAATTTACGCAGCCGAAGATATCAAAGCAGCGGATAATGTGAGTGAAGATCATTTTAAAAAGGATGAACTGGTAGCAACCGTAACGACGGATGAGATGGGTATCGCAAAAGTGGAAAACCTGCCTGTTGGAAAATATTATGTGGTTGAGGCAGGCACAGCTTATGGATATGTGCTGGATGACGAACCGAGATATGTGGATCTTACTTACCGGGACCAGGATACTCCGGTCGTGGTATACGATGAAGATTGGCAGAATAACAGACAGAGGGCGGTTGTATCCGTATTAAAGAAAGAAAAGGACAGCGACCGTGTACTGGAGGGAGCGATCTTCGGACTTTACACAAAAGAGGACATCCTGTCTGCATCAGGAAAAGTCCTGATTGAAGCGGACACCATCATTGAATTAAAGTCTACAGATGCGGAAGGAAAAATTACCTTTGTGGCGGATCTTCCGGTGGATGGAAAGTATTATGTAAAAGAGATCTATGCTCCGGCTGGTTTCGTAACAACAGACGAGATAAAGGAATTCACGTTTGAGTATCAGGGTGAGGATACTGCGGAGGTTTCCTATGCTTTCACTTTTGAAGATGAGCCGACTACAGTGGAGATCACAAAGAGCGACTTAACAACCGGGAAAGAACTGCCGGGAGCAAAACTCCAGGTGATTGATGAATCCGGCAAGATCGTGGATGAATGGGTATCCGAGAAAGAACCTCATGTCATTAAGGAACTGGCAGTAGGCAAGACCTATTCATTGGTTGAAACAAAACCTGCTGACGGATATGTGACTGCGGAAAGCGTTGCGTTTACTATCGAGAATACCGCCAAGATCCAGAAGGTGGAGATGAAAGATGACGTCACCAAAGTGGAGATCAGCAAGACCGATATCACCGGAAAGAAGGAGCTGCCAGGAGCCAAGCTGACGATTTTGGACAGCGATGGCAACGTGGTGGAAACCTGGGTATCTACGGGTGAACCGCATTATATTGAAAAACTGCCGATTGGCACTTACACACTGCGCGAGGAGCAGGCCCCGGATGGTTACCTGGTGGCTGAGGATATTACTTTTGAAGTAAAAGATACGGCGGAAATCCAGAAAGTGGTTATGAAGGATGAAGCGAAACCGACCGATGTACCGAAAACCGGAGATGATACGAACCTCTGGCTTCCGCTTCTTCTCATGGTTCTGTCCGCAGCCGGATTGACTGGCCTTGCGGTGAGCAGAAGAAGGAAGAAACGCAAAAATGGTTAAGAGCCATGTATGGGAAGGAGCCTGCCAAAGTGCGGGCTCCCGTTTTTGGAAAAATTTTAGAAGGAAGGTGATAGGTTGGGGCAAACGCTGTATTTTGCCTATGGCAGTAACATGAACTTAGACCAGATGGAATATCGCTGTCCGTCCGCACAGGTGGTCGGGAACGTCCGTCTGGAGGATTACCGTTTGACATTTTGCAGCCATAATCCGGACAGAGGGGTGGCAACGATCCTGCCGGAAACGGGCAGCCATGTAGATGGTGTCTTATGGAAGATCACGCAGGACTGCGAGATAAGCCTGGACCATTATGAGGGTTATCCCTATTTGTACGGAAAAGAGGCCATTCTTGTGAAAGCGGGAGATGGCAGAACCTATGAATCTATGGCCTATGTCATGAACGCACCGCACAAAGACTGCCCGGCCAGACCATCGGATTTTTATCTGCGTGGGATTTTGGAGGGCTGTGAGCAGAATGGGATTCCAACTGAGCCGATCATGGACGCTGTATGCCGGACAGAAAAGGAAGTGAAAGCCAAGGATGCAAAAAACAGGAAAAAGGGATGGGAACGATAATTCAAGCAGGCATCCGGCTGGCGCCCACTGGATTTTGCAGCTGCTCCTGCTCTTGATTTTTTGTATCAGTGCGGGGTTCCTGTATTATCACATGGTAGCCATACCGAAAGAGAACCGGGAACTGGCAGAGACACTGAAGGAAGATTTTCCGGGGGAACAACTCCCGGAGGATCCCTCCAAAGAAGAACAGCCGGCTGGAGAAAAAAATACCATGCAGCCCCTTGTTGATCTGGCAGCCCTACAGGACCAGTATCCGGATATCCGTGGGTGGCTTACGATCCCGGATACAGGCATAGATTATCCTGTCCTGCAAGGGAGCGCGGATGATCCGGAATATTATCTGCACCGGAATTATAAAGGGGAACAGGACATCAATGGGAGTTTGTTCCTGCAATGGAACTGCGATGTCCGGGAAGGGGAGAATCTCATCATCTATGGGCATAACATGAACAGCGGCGTGATGTTCGGGAATCTCGATAAGTATGCATCTTCCGATTATTGTGAAGCCCACCCGACTGTTCTTTTCCAGACTGTGGACGGCGTATCTTCTTATACTGTCGTGGCAGTCCTGAAAGCAGATGTGTCCATGTTCCCGTTCCAGCAAGCCTCTTTTCAGGAGCCGGATGGTCTCCTATCCTATCTCACGCAGGCGAAAGGGCTGCAACTGTTCGACAATGGGAAGATTCTTGCGGCAGATGATGTAAAGCAGGTACTTACTCTGGTAACGTGTTCCTATGAATGGAATGGCGCCAGGAACATTGTGGTGGCTGTTCGGGATGAGCCGTAATATGAAAAGATCCGGCTGCTGTCGAAAACAGTTGAATGTGCGGACGGAAAGTTTTATAATATTCACATTACTGGACAGGGAGGCGGAACATGAACCCGGAAGCACAGGAATACTATAATATAGCCGGATGGCTGAAGGATAAGGTCAATTATAACCGGATTTCAAAATTCAATACCAATAAACGCAGGCAGGTTCTGCATGGGCAGATCTGGTACTGCGATATGGGATACAATATCGGCACGGAAAAAAATAAGCTCCGTCCGGTGCTTGTGATGTCCAATAACCGCATCAATAATTCGGAAAAAGTGGTTATAATCTGCATTACAGACGCAAAGGGTAAAGTAAATGCCAACAATCTGCCTGCGCAGGATTCCTGGTTCCTGCTTTATTCTGGTACGTCTGACGAGGATAAAATGATCTCTCCGGGAAGGCAGGTGCCTGCTTCCATGCATGTTTATGATTTCCTTGATAAAGACAGTATGGTGCAATGTGAAGAAATCCGTGCAGTCAGCAAATCCAGGCTTGATGCAGCCAGAGGGTGTATAGGGACACTTACGCCGGAGGATTTTGAAATGGTGAAAGGAAAGTTCAGAAGGGCATACGGTTTGTAAAAAACGGTGTTGACAGGAGGAAGCTGTTTGCATATAATGAAAGCAAGCAGGAGATATTATGATTAAGTCCCATACCTGAGAGATCAGGGTACAGTGGGTACTATATAAATGTTTAAAAGAAGCCGTAGGATCGAAAGGTATAGCTTCTGGAGGCTCCCCAGATTATCTGGGGAGTTTTTCTTTACAATCTGAATGATAATAGTTAAATGAGGTGCGGGATATATCCGGGAAATGGATGTATCCCGCATTTTTTAGTTTAAAGGAAGGGTGGTATTTATATTATGAAACGATTATATACAGCAGAATCTGTCACAGAAGGGCATCCGGATAAACTTTGCGACCTGATCGCAGACAGTATCCTGGACGAGTGTTTGAAATTTGATCCGGACTCACGGGTAGCCTGCGAGGTGCTTGCAACAAAAGGAATGCTTTTGGCAGCCGGGGAGATCACCAGTACCCATGAGCCGTATGTGTTTGAGGTTATGGAAAAGGTACTTTCTGATGTGGGGTATTCTACAGATAACATCCAAATGGATGCACTGATCCATCAGCAGAGTCCGGACATTGCAAAAGCGGTAGACTGTTCCAGGGAGAAACGCTGCGGCCTTCCGCCGAATCAGACAGGATGGGAGAACGGAGCCGGGGATCAGGGCGTTATGATCGGATATGCCTGTGATGAGACACCGCAGTTTTTGCCGATGCCCGTGGTGCTGGCGAACCGGATTGTCCGGGAACTGACTGCCAGCAGGCGGAGCCATTTTATAGAAGGGATCCTGCCGGATGGAAAGGCACAGGTAACGGTGGAATATGAAGATGGCAAGCCAGTCCGTCTGGACAGTGTGGTTGTGTCCTGCCAGCATACAGAGGATAAGAATTTAAAGAAGCTGGAACAGGAAATCAAAAATAAAGTGCTGGCTCCGGCTCTGCGCCTGCTCCCTGCGGATGAGGATACGCTGATTTATATTAATCCATCGGGGCGTTTTGTCTGCGGAGGACTGGATGCGGATACCGGGCTTACTGGCCGTAAGCTGATGGTAGATACTTACGGCAGCATTGTTCCGCATGGCGGCGGCGCTTTTTCTGGAAAAGACTGTTCGAAAGTGGACCGCTCCGGGGCGTATATGGCCAGGTACATTGCGAAAAATATGGTGGCTGCCGGTCT